>Ga0210408_10000176_pt1 | contig 97567 bp, 80 predicted proteins | sample IncBWH4MmetaG_FD_155471 | JGI IMG/M metagenome (GOLD analysis project Ga0210408, IMG submission 155471) | Forest soil microbial communities from Barre Woods Harvard Forest LTER site, Petersham, Massachusetts, United States - Inc-BW-H-4-M | ecosystem: Environmental > Terrestrial > Soil >...
ATCAATGCAATGGGGAGCAGCCTTGCGGCCACTCCCCGACCCATTGCCTTGATGAGTCTCCCACTGGTTATTCCTGGGCGGGTTGCTCTCCAGCAGAGCCCGCTTACGCTTCACCAGCTAATGCCATATGCAAGACAAGGGTACAGTGTGAGTCGTAAAATCATTCCAACCGTTAGGTGTAGCGGAGTTTCACTGTCTCACCCAAGGGGTGCACTCCAGGTGATTTCTGTAGCGGCTGGCAGCGCCTGTAGCGGCTCTTCCTGCCGTGGCAGAGATGCAAGACTTCGGGCAGGCGCGTAATTTGAAGCAAGGGTGATAATCCATCGAGCGAGCAGCGGTCTTCATAGGCATACTATAGAGCACTTACTATAGATTGTCAATAAAAATTCTGCGGAGGATATTGGAGCAATTATGTCGGTTTAAGATCTTTTGCGTCGCGCAAAGCCCCACAGCCGAGGGCGGCTATACTACTATGCCCGGAAATCTTTTCCGCGCGCGACGATTTTCAGTCGTCCCTACGGGACTTAACTCGCTTATTTACCCTACCCAGCACTGCGTGCTGGGCTATTTTCGCTGCGTCCCTGCCGGGACTTGGTTTATTGGCGCCATAGCATTTTCGACAAAACATATCGTGGCAAATCGTTAACCAATCCGCGAACATCCGCGCAGATCCGCGGTAAGGTTTTTGGTTGCGGCTTGCCGCGCTGTGCTCCACATTTATGTCTCCACATTTGTGCAAGGATCATTCGGCTGTCTCCAGCACCTTTGCTACCTCTTCCCATTCAGCCATGGTTTGTTCCAGTTCGGCTCGGTAGCGGATGAGCAGGTCGTTTTGGCGCTGGGTTTCGGCAGCGCTTACATACGTCAGCAGGGCGTTTTCGGTCACGGCGACAGCGGCTTCCAGGCGGGCAATCTCTTCTTCCAGATGCCGGCAGCGCTCTTTCATGTGCTTGAGCTTGATAGGGTTCAGACGTTTTTGCTTGGCTTCCGGCTGGGAATTGTCTTCAGCCAGAACTCCCTGAACAATCGGCGTCGCTGCCGGTATGGCCGACGCCCCGTCAGATGTGGCTGATGTTTGCAAACCAGCCGCGCCGCGAGACGAGGCAGCCCCGTTCGCAGAGATACCCGAAGCTGCCGGTTGCCCTTGCTGTGCTTGTTTGCGCCACAGGTAATCTTCGTAGTTGCCGGGAAAGACCTCTACCTGTCCGCCGCCGATCTCAAAGACCCGCGTGGCCAACCGGTCGATGAAATAACGGTCATGGGAGACAAAGACCACGGTTCCGGTGAACTTCTGCAAGGACTCGAGCAACACATCTTTGGCGCGCAGGTCGAGGTGGTTGGTGGGTTCATCGAGCAGCAGGAAATTCGATGGATGCAACAGCATTTTGGCCAGCGCATAGCGGTTGCGCTCACCCCCGGAGAGTACTCTGATGGTCTTGAAGACATCATCTTCAGAGAAAAGGAAACAGCCCAGGAGGCTGCGCAGTTCGGTTTGAGTGGAACGCGGAGCAATTTCATAGAGATCGTCCAACATGCGGGCCTGCGGATTGAGCGCCTTGTACTGGTCCTGGGCGAAGTAGTCGACTTCGACGTTGTGGCCTAGCCGGACCTCACCGGCGCTGGGCGGCTCCAGCGCGGAGAGCAACTTGATCAGCGTCGACTTGCCAGCGCCATTCACGCCAACCAGAGCGATGCGGTCGCCGCGTTCAATTACGAAACTGGCATTGCGGAATACCTGCTTTTCGCCATAGCTCTTAGCCAGGTCTTTGGCCTCCACCACCATGCGACCGCTGGCGCTGGGCTGGGGGAAGTTAAAGTGGATGGTCTTCTCATCCGGTGGAATTTCAATCTTTTCCATCCGCTCCAGCTCTTTAATGCGGCTCTGCACCTGCTTGGCCTTGGTGGCCTGATAGCGGAAGCGGTTGATGAAGGCCTGCAACTGCTCGACCTTTTCCTGCTGGTTGCGGTAGGCCGCCTCAAGCTGGGTACGGCGCTCGGTCTTCTGCGCCAGATACTTCTCGTAATTGCCGGAGTAAAAATAGACGCGCTTATTCCATATCTCGGCGGTCTTGCTTACGGTAACGTCAAGAAAATAGCGGTCATGGGAGATCAGCACATAGGCATACGGATATTCGGCCAGATACTGCTCCAGCCAATTGCGCGACTCCAGGTCAAGATGGTTGGTAGGCTCGTCCAGCAGCAGCAGATTGGGTTTTTGCAGCAGCAGCTTTGCCAGGGCGATGCGCATCTGCCATCCACCGGAAAACTCCTCGGTGCGGCGCTCCCAGTCCTCTTTCTTGAAACCCAGGCCATTGAGCACCGATCCGACCTCGGCTTCCACGCTGTAACCATCGCGCGACTGGAGTTCGGCCTCAATGCGGTGGAAGCGCTCGGCGATCTGCGCATATTCCGGGCCGGCGTGGTCGGTCTCCCCCATCCGTTGCGCCAATTCTTCCAGTTCGCGCTGCATCTGGTGGATATGACTGAAGACCGCCAGACATTCGGCAAAGACAGTTCGTCCGGAAAGTGAAAGACCGTCCTGGGGCAGGTACCCGAAGTTTGTGCCACGTTGCCGGGTAATGCTGCCGTAATCGAGTCCTTCCATGCCGGCGAGTATTTTCAGGAGCGTGGTTTTGCCGGTGCCATTGGCCCCCACCAGACCAACGCGGTCACGGGGCGTAATGAGCCAGTCGAGATCCTGGAAGAGGATTTTCGGACCAAAACGCTTGCCGGCTTCTGATAACTGGATCATTCACTTCTAGTGTAACCAGACAAGACGAAGCACGCATGGTCATCAATACAGGCGAAAACTGACCTCTACAGTGAGCTCGGCCGCCATGGGTTGGCCGTCGCGAGTGGCGGGCTGAAATCTCCAATTGCTGACTGCCACCATGGCTCTTTCGTCCAAACCCATGCCGAGCGCCCGGTGCACTCTAACGCTCCATACCCTGCCAGCTTTATCGATTATCATCCTTAACACCACATTTCCCTGATATTTTGCTGCACGGGCCTCGTCCGAATAATCGGGGTCAGGCGTGTATATGGCGATGGGAGGATTGACATTATCTTTGCCCTTGTTACGAAAATCTTTTAGCAGTGGTTCATCCAAGGCGCCGGAACGCCGGTACTCCGGCAACCAATGCTGAGAGGCATCCTGGCCTAGGAAAAATACTCGATTCAGCATCGCTTCTGCTTCCTGCACAGAGGCGAGAGCATGGTCCAAATGAATTTCCACCTTGATGGATTTTCCGAGTGGAATAGGGTTCGATGGAATTTGATCTTTTTGGTAAGACCCGAATGCTACCCACGGCCCCTCCAGCGACAGCTTGTCTGGTCTTAGATTGAGTTTCTTCACCTGGATCGCGCCGTAAAATGCCCACTCTCCCGCAGAAGCAGTATTGAGAGGCTTGCCATCAGAATCAAACTCCTGATCTCCTTTTTGAAAGGGAGAGCGGAGAGCAAGGACCTGCTTTGTGTATTGTTTTTTGAGCAAGTCTTGCAGGTCGTTATCAGAGACTGCGGCAGCCTGCACGACAACCAGAGTCAGCAAGAATGCAATCGTGTATGTCTTCATCATGGATCGAGCTTTCCTATCGTATTTGACGGGAATTGCTTCGCACTCAGGGCTAAAATGGTACCTTACACAACCAGAACCGGGCGTGGCAGGTTATGACATTTTTCCGAGTACAGGACGTTTGACATTCATCGCGCCCATTGAGTATTCTTAAACCTTCACTGCTCTGCAGTTGCCCGCCCTTTGTGTCTTCCCTTCGGAAGTAGGTAAGCGGCGTTATCGAGCGGTCTTTCTTAGTGGCTTTATTCTCAGGAGTTTGAGCATGTCAACCCGTTTTCCTAGCGGGCAGGAAATTGCGCGCAAATGGTATATCGTGGATGCCTCAGGGCAGACGCTGGGCCGACTGGCTTCCCGTGTGGCCAGCATTCTTGCCGGCAAAGAGAGCCGCAGCTACACCCCTTTTCTGGACACCGGCGACCACGTGATCGTGATCAATGCCGGCAAAATCCGGGTCACGGGCATGAAGGCTGAACAAAAGGTTTACCGCCGGTACACCGGATATCCGGGTGGCTTGCGTGAAGAAGAGTTCCGCAAGCGGTTCGATCGCAAGCCGCAGCAAGTGGTCCAGGATGCGATCCTGGGCATGTTGCCGCACACGAAATTGGGCCGGGCCATGGGCAAGAAGCTGAAAGTTTATAAAGACGATAAGCATTTTCATCAGGCACAAAAGCCTGAACCGCTGGCGTTAAGTCCGGCGAAATGAATTCGAGATCAAAGCCAGGAGCTAATAACTAAGAGATGGCTGAATTGGTTCAGTATTACGGAACAGGGCGTCGCAAATCGAGCGTGGCCCGCGTTTTTCTGCGTCCCGGCAGCGGCAAATTTGTCGTGAACGGACGCCCCTTTGAGCAGTATTTTGTGACTGAGGCGCAGCGCGTAGCTGCGCGCATTCCGCTGATCACCAGCGAGACTGCCGGCACTTTTGACGTGGTCGCCAATGTTTCCGGTGGCGGCGTCAACGGCCAGGCTGGAGCTACAAAAATGGGCATTGCCCGCGCCTTGCTGGAGTTCAACATTGAACTGCGCAAGAAACTCAAAGTGGAAGGTTTTCTTTCTCGCGATGCGCGCGGCAAAGAGCGCAAGAAATACGGGCAAAAAGGTGCCCGCAAGCGCTTCCAGTTCAGCAAACGTTAATTTGCCCGGCAGGACGGTATTCTTGCCGTCCGCTATTTTGCCGAGTTCAGGTTTTGGCCGGTCGTTTGCGGTCCCGCAGGCGGCTGGTTCTGGCAGTAAATTCGGGACCAGAATCTTCCCTCCCGCTCCGCCGGGAGCGGACAGGGGAATCAATCCCGAGCGGGCAATTTAAGCCGCGGAGGATGCAATTCACTAAGGAGGTCTTTTGGCTAATATCACCATGAAGGAATTGCTCGAGGCTGGCGTTCACTTCGGGCACCAGACGAAGCGCTGGAATCCTAAGATGAAGGAATACATCTTCGGAGAACGCAACGGGATTTACATTATCGACCTGCAGAAGACGCTCAAGATGTTCAAAGACGCGAGCAAGTTTGTGCAGGATTCGGCCACTGAAGGCAAGACGGTGCTTTTTGTGGGCACCAAGCGGCAGGCCCAGGACGCTATCGCCGAAGAAGCCAAGCGCTGTGGAATGTTCTATGTGAACAACCGCTGGCTGGGCGGTCTGCTGACCAACTGGGTCACCGTACAGAAATCGGTAAAGCGGCTCAAAGAGCTTGATGAGATGGCCACTGATGGCCGTTACGAGCTGCTTCCCAAGAAAGAAGTCATCAAGCTGGAGCGTGAGCGCAAACACCTCCAGGCAAACCTGGCCGGCATTAAAGACATGAACCGCCTGCCGGACGTAGTTTTTGTGATTGATTCCAACAAGGAAGCGATTGCGGTCAAAGAAGCCCGCAAACTCGGCATCCCGGTGGTCGCCGTGGTCGATACCAACTGCGACCCCACTGAGGTTGACTGGGTCATCCCGGGCAATGATGATGCCCTGCGCGCCATCCGCCTGTTTGCTTCCAAGGTTGCCGACTCCATTGCGGAAGGCGTGCAAGCCTCGACCGACAAACAATCTGCGGAGATTGCGGGCGCAATTGCCGCCGAAGGCCAGACGGCTGCAGCCGCAGCAGCCCCGGATGGAGCGTCTGCTCCTACTTCCGCTGATCTCGCCGAAGAGGAGGAGCTCAACATGGAAGAGGTATTGGGCGGAAAGATCCGTAAGGCGCCCGCAGCCGCGGCTTCGAGCGATGTGCCCGCTACAGTGGACGTGGCCGCTGAAAGCCACTAAAAACTCCAACCCTGAGAATTTTGTAATTGGGTAATCTAGTAATTGAGTAATTGAAAAATCGCAGTTTACCCAACAAATAAATTACGGAATTGCTAAGGGATATCAAGGGCAAGGCCCTTGTTTAGTTAGAGCGGTGAGCCCGACCACGAGGCCAACTGCGCTGCAACAGGAGCAGCAGGATCGCTGGGGCAGATCAGTCTCAAGCGGTTTGGAGTGCAACGACAGAATAAGCAGGCTCGAGCTAAGCGCGGTGAGCCCGAAGACGGGGCGAACAGCGCAGCCATAGGAGCAACAGGATCGCTGGGACAGATCAGTCTCAAGCGGTTTTGGAGCGCAGCGACAGAGTAAGCAGGATCGAGCGAAGCGCGGTGAGCCCGAAGACGGGGCGAACAGCGCAGATGCAGGAGCAGCAGTACCGTTGGGGCGGATCACTCTCAAGCGGTTTTGGAGCGCAGCGACAGAATAAAAAGACCCGCGCGGTCTACAAGCCACGCGGGTCTCTTGGTATATAAGGGATTGATTGAAGGAATAACGACCATGAGTACAAGCACTACGAACATCTCGGCAGCTCAAGTAAAAGAACTTCGCGAGCGCAGTGGCGCTCCCATGATGGACTGCAAGCATGCGCTCACCGAAGCCAAGGGCGACCTGGAAGGGGCGCTGGTATTGCTGCGCAAGAAAGGCATAGCCACGGCCGCCAAGAAGGCAGCCCGCATTACCAGCGAGGGTTCGGTGGCCAGCTACATCCATGCCGGCGGCAAGATCGGCGTCCTGGTGGAGATCAATTGTGAAAGCGACTTTGTGGCGCGCACCGACGATTTCAAAGACCTGACCAAAGACATTGCCATGCATATCGCCGCGGCTGATCCAAAGTTTGTCCGCAAGGAAGATGTGACGCCGGAGGCCTACGAGAAAGAAAAAGAAATTTACCGCGCCCAGGCTGCCTCCACAGGCAAGCCTGCCAACGTGGTGGAGAAGATTGTGGAAGGCAAGATGTCGAAGTTCTACGAAGAGGTCTGCCTACTCGACCAGCCTTTCGTGAAAGAACCAGGCATCAGCATCAGCCAATTGATTGCCAGCAAGATCGGCAAGCTGGGCGAAAATATCTCGGTCCGACGCTTTGCCCGCTTCAAAGTGGGTGATGTAGGTGAGACCGTGGCCATCAGCAAACCTGCGGCAACTGAAAAAGCAGAGTAAAGCAGCTACAAACTCCTAAGGAAGGCGGCAATCGAACTTGCCGCCTTTTCTGTTTTCTAGGGGCTGGCTTCGCCATCGGATCTCATAATGGACTGTTCCGCAACATGAGCGTGAAAAGCTCTTTGGAATGTTATCCCTCACTTACCGCGGCAATCCGCCGAAGCTGTATACTGATGTGAAATATGGCGCTTGCTTTTAAACGGATCCTGCTCAAACTCTCCGGTGAAGCCCTGGCTGGAGACAAAGGTTTTGGGGTGGAAACCAGCCGCATCCATGCCATGGCGGCGGAAATCAAAGATGTTCATGAGCTTGGAGTTGAAATCGCGCTGGTGGTTGGGGGCGGAAATTTTTTCCGGGGCGTGGCTGAGCAGGCACGCGATATGGATCGGGTGGCAGCCGATCACATGGGTATGCTGGCCACGGTAATCAACTCCCTGGCCTTGCAGGACGCGCTGGAAAAGCAGGGTGTGTATACGCGCGTGATGTCGGCCATTGAGATGAACCAGGTAGCTGAGCCATTCATACGGCGCCGCGCCCTGCGCCATCTGGAAAAGGGCCGAATCGTTATCTTTGCCGCTGGTACCGGCAGTCCCTACTTTTCGACCGATACCGCAGCGTCTCTCCGGGCCATGGAAATCAAAGCTGATGTAATCATGAAGGCCACCAGGGTGAATGGGATCTATGATGCCGATCCTCGGCTGGTCACAGATGCCAAAATGTTTGACACTATCACCTACCTTGACGTGCTCAAGCGCGGTCTCAAGGTAATGGACGCTACCGCCATCTCGCTCTGCCGTGAAAATAATCTGCCCATTGTGGTCTTCAATCTGAATGTTCTTGGGAATATCAAGCGCGTAGTAACCGGCGAGAAGGTTGGATCGCTGGTTTCGGCGTAACCAAAACGCCAAAGACGCGAGAACCAAGAACAAAACCTTACCACTGATAACGCTGATCAACGCTGATCAAAATCATCTGCATCCACCTAAAGGCACGAAAGAAGGTAAAGAAAATCTTCGCAGGAAGAAGCCGCGGTAAGCTTTAGTTAGGATTTTGCTGTAGGGCAGGTTTAGATTGCTGGGGCTGGCCGGTCTGCTGCGAATTGAAGGGCGTCCAGGTTTTGCCGCCATCCCTGCTGATGAGCGTCTGGCCATTGGAGGTCTTGACTTTTACATCGCCGCTTTGAACGGAGATGTTCGTGATGTCGCCGGAAGCTGTATTGCCCAGGTTCAGCTTCTCCCAATCCACGCCTCCATTCCATGAGTGGACTAGAGTCTGGTTGCTCCCGCCGGCCCAGATATCATGGCCCCTGACATCGAGGGCACGGAACAGGATGCCGTCATCCACCGGATAAGCCTCATGCCACTGGGTCAGGTCAGGGGAACTGACCAGTTTTCCGTCCTGGATACTCCAGTGCAGTTGCTCTGCTGCGCCCTCTTTGCTTTCCCGTCTTACAGTAGCGGCGGTTGTCGATAAATCATTCTCAGAGATAGGTGGCTTACCGGAAGGAACACCTGCAAAGCTCCTGGGAGCCCGAGCACGCGCCAGAGGAGCGGACCTCCCTTCCGCCAGGGCTTCAATGGCCGGAGAGGGGGTTGTCACTGATTTCGCTTTACTCAACACGGCTGCGCCCCATTTCGCTGGATTCAGAACTGGCAGGGTCCTCCGCAAGAAGCTCTTTTCAGAGCCTGTATCAGGGTCGGTATTGGATGGCGGGGGCGCAAATGCAAATGTGTTCGCCGGTCCCGAGTCTGATGATCTTGCGTTATCGCGGGCCGCGCGGTTATCCGCGGATGCAGCCTGTTCCTCAAAGATGCCGGTATTAACAAACGCCTCCCTAGGTTGGTAGTTGTAGGAGGCTGCAACCGGCTCACTGGAGAAAGTAGAAACAACAGTGGCGTCCTTCTTATCAACTCTGTCTTGCAATCGAGATATCTCAGGCAGTGGGGCCCCAGAGGGTGGCGTACGGGATTGACGAGACTGAGTCGCCAAGTCACCGACCGAAGCTTTCGCGACAGAAGGCTCGTTTCCTGGAACAGAGGGCGTGGTTATAGGCGTGGCAGGCTGGATTTTTGAGGCTGCATGATCGGCATCTGTATGCGAGGTCTCGGTGGCCTTGGAAACCGCTCCAGAAGGCCGCTCAAAGAGCGCGGACTTTTGGACCACAAGTGCTACAGCAATGGCAACTACTGCTGCCGCTCCTACCCAGCGGAACCCCCACGTCCAGAATCTGGACCGAGCAGGGACGGGTTGGACCCCTACCGGTTCCGGCAGTTCAGGTAGACTGAGGGCCACGATCTCCCGGCAAAAAGAGCATAGGACCAGGTGTTCCACGATCTGGCCGCGTTCACCCGCAGGCAGTGCCTGCTCCACGTAGGCGGTGAGCATATCGGCATCAGGGTGCGTCTGGGGCTCAGGTCTGGCGCCCAGCCTCTGCCGTACCGAATTGGAAATCTCTGCCATTTCTCTAATCAGAACCCTTATCTTGTTGGAACGCAGCAGGACGATTTTCTTGCAATCTTCTTCTTACATCTACGGTTAAATATCGTACATCGGCTTCCAGAGCTTCTTCAGCCTGTCCACGGTCCATACCCCTGGACTGGAGACCGGTCATGACCTGCCTGCGCAGGGCTTTTAGGAGTTTTTCCAGCCTGCGGCTAATTGTAGACTCGTGAACCCCCACAATTCTGCCAATCTCCGTCAGGGTCCGGTTGTCCAAGTAGTAGGCCGCCAGAACAAGCCGGTCTTCAGGAGATAATTGATCCAGAGCTTCATCCGTGGCTTCCCCCAGGCGGTGGTCAACAGTCTGGGAAGAAAGAGGAGAATCAGCCGAAGAAAACTGTACTCCTTCTTCAGCCTCTTCATCAAGGCTTACCAGGCGCTTCTGTTTACGGTACCTGTTGATAAATTCTTGAGCAATTACGGTGCGCAACCAGCCTTCCAGGGAGCCGCGTCCCATGTAAAAGCTCAGCCGTGAGACCCGGCGGCCCTCTTTTTCCGTAGTGCCATAGAGATCGGCGTACAGGGAATCGGCCAGTTCGCGTCCGTTGGAATCTTCTTTAGTGATTCCCCGGGCGATATCATAAAGTTTTTCCCGGTATTTGTTCAGAAAGTCCTGCCAGGCCAGCTCATTCCCTGCAGAACAGGCGCGGGCCAACACCAGTTCCTCAATCTTCAAATCCCGCCAAAGCTGTTGCTTTTGCTGCGGGTTGGCCCCGGGCGCGTACTTGGATGCTACCTGCTCCAGGATGACCTCCAAGGCACTCACCGTCAAGCCATAGCGCGAAGCTCCGCTCTTCTCAAATAATTCAAGAACGGCTGGCAATACCGCCTCGGCTGGCTTGGACCCGGAATTCATGTATATGCGGATAGTATCAATTTTCACTGCAAGAAGTCTGCCCTTTTACGTTCTCAGGGCAAAAGGGGAAAGGAGGGCCCAAAGTATGAAAAGGGTCTTTTTTATGGGATTAGCGATCGTGTTGGCGGGTTTGCTGCTGCTCGCCATGCGACCGCAGACGGCCGAAGCCGGTAATGGACTGGCCGGCGGTGACTATAGGGTGCTGGCGCCAATTTCACATGGCGACCTCACTATTTTTCCAGTCGTTGCGTCTAAAGTTCATGACACCAGCGATTTTTTGACCTTGGATGAAGGCATCCGCTTAGGTGACGTGGTGGTCACCGAGGTGGGTAACATCCATCCAATGATTCGGAGACGTACTCCTGTTGCGCTGCCTCAGTCGGGTGCGCAGGTGAACCGGCTGGTGCTGGTAAATAACTCCAAACATCCGCTGATTTTGCTTGCGGGTGAAGTGGTAACCGGAGGTAAGCAGGACCGGGTGGTAGGCAAAGATCGCATTGTGCCCGCAGAAAGTGATCCGGTCGATCTTTCGGTTTTTTGCGTTGAACATGGCCGATGGGTGGAAAGCTCAACTAAGTTCGACACTCACGCCTCAGTCATGGCACAGCCGAGCGTGCGTAAAGAAGCCATGGTGAGCCGTAGCCAGCAGAACGTTTGGAATGAGGTAGGAAACAGCAAGAGCGCTATGGCAGCGAAGGCTGCGCCTAAGGCAGCAATCGGAGGCGGAGGAGGCGGCAACTACGAGTACGCAGGTGCACTCCGGGAACTGGATAGCACTACTTCCTATGCAAAGACGATTGAGAACAAGGCCATACAAAAAGAAGTCGATGACATTGTCCAGCCAATGCAAAAATCGTACGAGAGTGTTATCAAGCAGTTACGCGACCAAAACGCCGTGGGAGTGGTGGTGGCAGTTAAAGGACACATTATTTGGGCCGATATATTTGCCAGCAACGCTTTGTTGAGCAAGTATTGGCCGAAGCTGTTGCAGTCTTACGCGGCTGAGGCGCTGACCATGCCGGGCGATCATAGCGAGATCACCGGCAAAACCGCGCAGCAGTTCGTGGACAACTGGCAGACCACGCATGAAGTTGTGGAAAGCGAGCCAGGGCTGTATCGGCAAACGGAAATGACAGGAGCCAGATTCAAAGCTTTTGAGTTGACATCGCTTCTGCCGAAACAAAACTTCGACGTTCATCTCAGCAAGATAGCGGATTAAGAACTGTGAAGATTTGTTGCCGTAATAAGCGATACATGCTGTGGGGAAGAGACCGGCAGGTGACTAATTACTTTCGTCCCGTTACCTGGGTTTGCACCGCTGAACTTTTTCCTGCAACAAAGTAAGCCCAACACGTGTCTAATGTAAGCAGAAGGTATAAGGGTCGGAGGTGACCTATGGGAGAGAAATTTTCAGTAGCAGAGGTGGCGGCCCTCAGAAACGAGCTTTTGCAGGGAGGACTGGATTCGTTCCAGACTGCAGAGCTTCTCAAGATGTTTCTCGTGGGTAGAGGCTACGGCATTTCACCGGAATCAGCTTTGGATGCCGCTGGTCGAATTGAAGGTATGCATTGCGATGTCGAGTCCCTCCATAAGGAGCTTGAGAGTTTAGCTCTGGTGATGTAACCGCATCATTCACATCGTTGAAAACGCCGGGCCAACCAGTCCGGCGTTTTCTTTTTTGTTTCTTTTTTTTTATTTTCCCGAAGCACAGCGAGGGAACCCTAATGAGTAGAGTGATCTGCTCGCCCACAAAACCGCGTGGGCAAACCGCACCTCCTCACGCATCCCCTTGGGCAGGCCACAGGCCACTCTCCAGAAGCTAGATCTGTAATTAGGTTGTTTTCAACAGCAAACTGACGGGACAAGATTCTTCATGAAAATGCCTTGTTAAGTCATTGTGGAGGAAGCATCTCGGGGTCCTTCGACGCGCCCTCACTCCTACGTCGCTCGGGCTTGCTCAAGATACAGAATGGTTTTTGCTTCTGACACTGCTGGCCGTAAGGGCTCCCTCGCTTCGCTCGGGAGATAGAAACCACGTGATGGAAAATATGGAGAATCACTCATGATGCAACGCTTCCACCGGATCCAACTGGGCGGCGCGGGTGGCCGGGAGGGTACCGAAGATAACTCCTACAAGAGAAGCCACGGTTATGGCGATCAGCGCTGATAAACCTGAAATGGGGATGTGGTATTCAGTAAAAAATCTCACTGAGAACGGCAGAGCCAGACCCAAGATTGTCCCAATCACGCCGCCAGTCAGGGAGATGAGTACCGCCTCGGCCAGGAACTGAAGTTTGATCTCCCGCTTGGTGGCGCCGATTGCTTTGCGGATGCCAATCTCGTGAATTCGGGTGCGCACATTTGCCAGCATGATGTTCATAATCCCAACTCCACTTACCACCAGCGTCACCAGCGAGATCATCAGTAGCACCAACGTTAAGCCAGTCCCGATTCTGTCAACAGTCGCCAGCAATTGCGCCAGATTCAAGACTCGATAGACCGACTCAGGCCGGTGGCGCGATTGAAGGACTTTCTGGATCATGATGGTGGCGCGGGGAACGTCACCGGCTTCAGAGACCGAAAAGAAAATCTGCTTTACTCCTACAGCCTCGTTGTCGGTAAAGTTGCTCCGGCCGGTGGTGTAGGGAATCAGGATGGTGTCGCCGGCGATTTCCGACTGTCCAAAGGTTTCGACTCTTTCACGAAAGGTGCCGATAACCAAAAAGGCCAGATCTCTAATCTTGATATTTTTTTCGATGGCAGCTTCCGGGCTGCCAAAAACGGCCTTGGCGAACTGCTGTGTAACGACGGCCGCTTTTTGCCGGGACATCGAGTCCTCTGCATCAAAGAACCGGCCACTCACGATCTCAAGATTGCGAACGGTGGCATAAGCGGGATCCACACCCAGGATCAGGATGTCACGCTCTTTGCCTCCACCCACAGAAATGCGGTCATGCAACTCCAGCATGGGCGAAGCAGCCTGGATGCCCGGCACCTGTTGCTCCACCGCCTTCATGTCCTCCAGGGTCAAACGGTCGTTGCTAGCACCTATGTTGACCGAAGCATTACCGCCGGTTTCATAATAAGCGTAGATCAGGTTCGCGCCGATGCCCTGGATCTGGTTAATGACATATTGCTTGCCGGTAAGCCCGATGGTTACCACCACGATCAATGAAGCTGTGCCAATCACCATGCCGAGGGCCGTCAGAGCAAACCGAACTTTGCTTGTCCGGAATGAGTCGATAGCAATGCTCACAATTTCGCTGAGAAGCATTGTCTTTCGGGCAGTTTCAGTCAACGGCGTGGTCACATAGATGATTTTAAATTGCGTAATCGGGAATTGGAAATTTCAAGCAGATCAAATCGGATGCATTCCCGCAAAAGGACACTCCACGCTGAGGAATCCGGCCATGCCGAACTCCAGGAAATTTTCATTGCAAGAACTCTGCTCACACTTCTTTACAAAACTTCATCCCAGATCGCGCAACCTTCACGTTAAGTTGGGTTCTAATGTGGTTACACTTCCTGTTCAGTTGTTTGATTCTAATCTGGCTGTGATTTGCGGCTGTTTAACGTACCTACCCGTTCAGCAACAACTAGTTGGGAGAAGAGGGTCCAATTCTTCGTCAGGCCAAACTCCAGGTGCTGTCCAGAGAGTCGCCGTCAACATCTTCAATTGCCGGTGAGCTGCTTTTTGTGGATCCAGAGCCATCCAGGAATTCTTATTCGGACTTGGCCGTTGTACTTATTGCAGCCGTCGTATTCATCGGCTGTATTGTCTCCCCTCCGGCGCTGATGGACGATGTAGATGCCGTTCACGGCCAGATCGCGCGCAACATGCTCGATTCCGGCGATTGGACGATCGCTCACCTGAATGGCGTGCCGTATATCGAGAAAGCTCCGCTCATGTATTGGCTGGTAGCGATTTTCTACCGCCTTCTTGGCGTACATGATTGGGTAGCCAGGATCCCGATTGCGTTGGCGGCGGTTTTACTCTGCTGGATTACCACACGGTATGGCCGGTGGGCTTTCGGCAGGCGCGCTGGATTCTATGCCGGCTTGTCTCTGGCCACTTGCGCAGGTCTTTTTCTGTTCACGCGCATTCTGATTCCGGATGTCATGTTGACCCTGGCTGTCTGCATGGGATTCTGGTCATTTCAGCGGGTGCTGGAAGAAGATGAGCCGAATCCACGGCGCTGGGCCTTCCTGCTGGCTGCCAGTTTAGGTGTGGGCATTTTGCTCAAAGGATTGATCGCGGTGGTGGTGCCGATCGGGGGTGCGCTTCTTTATCTTGCGGTCACACGGCAAATCTTTTCCGCCTATGTATGGAAGCGGCTGCATGTTTGGAGCGGCTTGTTGACGGTGCTGGCTATTGCCGCTCCGTGGCACATCCTGGCCATCCGGCGCATGCCACCTTATTTTGACCTGACCATGCACAGCGGTCCTGGTCAATATCATGGCTTCTTCTGGTTCTACTTCATGAACGAGCATGTACTGCGGTTTTTGAACCTTCGCTATCCCAAGGACTACAACACTGTGCCTCGCGCGGCTTTCTGGCTGCTGCATTTGGTTTGGCTGTTTCCGTGGTGCGTTTACTTTCCTGCTGCGGCCCGCCTGGGCTATAAACCACAGGACCGTGCCGGGCGCACACGCTTGCTGGCACTCTGCTGGTCGGGATTTCTGTTGCTGTTCTTCACCTTCTCCACCACTCAGGAATATTATTCCATGCCGATTTACCCAGCCTTGGCGCTCCTGCTTGGTTCCGCCATCGCCGGCTCAACTCGCTGGGTACGGTGGGGCACGCGGGCATTGGGAGTGATCGCGGTGGCCGCTCTGTTGGCCATTGCCGTGTTGCTCTTTATGGTTCAGGGCGTAGCTACACCCGGAGATATTTCGAGCGCCTTACTCCAGCACCCGGAAGCTTACACCCTTTCCTTGGGGCACCTTGGAGATTTGACCGTCCGGTCTTTTGCCTATTTGCGCGCGCCACTTATCGTGGCTGGATTGGGATTTCTAGTGGGAGCCATAGGCGTCTGGCGATTCTCGTTTCATCGCGCAGTCCTGGCCTTCGCTTTGATGATGGTGTGTTTTATGCATGCCAGCCGCATGGCCCTGGCTGTTTTTGATCCTTATCTTTCCTCCCGGCCATTGGCGGAGGCCTTGCGCCATGCACCGGAGGGTACGCTGATCGTAGATGGCCCTTACTATCCGTTTTCTTCAGTATTTTTCTATGCCAACCGCAACGCGTTGCTCTTGAATGGACGGGTCAATAACCTGGAATACGGCTCTTATGAGCCCGGAGCGCTGGCCGTCTTTATCGATGACGCCACATTTACCCAATTGTGGTCGAGTTCTGCTCGATATTACCTGCTAGCCGACGGTCCCCAGCTTCCACGACTTAGCAGCCTCGCGGGAAAGGCCAATCTCCTGCCCGTTGCTGCGAGCGGCGGTAAATTTCTTTTCACTAACAATCTTGCCGGCCCGCTTTCCGATGCGCCTGGGCCAAGAGACAAGGACCACACTCTATGACAGCTATCATTACAACCTTACTTGCGGTTCTGCTTACAGGCTCCCTGGTGTATTGCGTTCTGATCATGGTGGCCAGTTGGCGCTATCTTTCCGTTAAGCCGTCTACCGCAGGTACTACTCCGCCGATTAGCCTTTTAAAGCCCTTGTGTGGCTGGGATGAGGGATTGGAAGAAAACCTCCGCAGCTTTCTGGATCAGGACTATCCCGCTTTTGAGGTGTTGTTCGCCGTCCATCGAGCGGACGATCCGGCTCTCGCGGTGCTGGAGAGGATCAAGAGCGAATATGCCGGACCGGCCCAGGTGCGGGTGATTGTAACTGGTGAATCGCGGGTACCCAATGCCAAGGCCCACAGCCTGAAGCAACTGGTTCGCGAGGCCCGCCATGAGCTGTTGGTAATGAGTGACAGCGACGTGCGCGTTACCCCGAATTTTTTGACGCAACTGGCAAAGGAATTTCACGATCCTTCGGTGGGTCTGATCACCTGTCCGTATAGGGCTGTGGCCGGAGATGGTGTGTGGTCGCGGCTGGAAGCGATTGGGATGAACACAGAGTTTTTGGGTGGAGTGCTGGTTGCCCGCATGATTGAAGGCATGAATTTTGCGCTGGGATGTGCCGTGGCCGTGCGCAGCAACGTCTTGGATCTGATGGGAGGATTTACTTATCTGCAGGATTATCTGGCGGAAGACTTTGTCATGGGCCAGCGTGCCGCCCAACTTGGCTATACGGTGTTGTTTTCTTCCTACGTGATTGAACACCGTATTGGCAGCCAATCGATGGCGCAGAATCTGGGCCACCGGTTACGGTGGGCGCGCAGCACTCGCCGCTCCCGGCCGGCCGGTTATTGGGGCCAGATATTTACTTATCCGTTGGCGTGGGCGCTACTCTTGTGTCTGATTCATGGGGCTGCTTGGCCTCTGGTACTTCTTACGCTGGTCATCCGGACCGGCGCCGCCTGGGCCACTGCCTGGCGAATCCTCCGCGATAGGGTTACCTGTACCCAATGGTGGCTGCTACCGCTGCAGGACTTGCTGGGCTGTCTGGTTTGGATTGGAGGATTTCTGGGCAGCACTATCGTCTGGAGGGAGCGCAAATGCACCGTTCTGCCGGACGGCAGGCTTCAGGTGAACTCGTAAGACGATCTGCAAACGCAGGTCTTCCTTGTTCATTAATGTTGTTCTAATGATTGTCAGGCCGTTTTTCTTTGGCGGGGAACCAGCTCCACTTTCCCTTCTATCTGTTTCAGAGTGTAGCTCTTGGAACAGACCGCGCAGAGCCAGAAGTGCTCGATTGCCATCCTGGATGTGGGAAAGCCAAAGAATCTTCCTCCATCAAGACGCATCAGCAACCTGGAGCAATCCGGGTTGGCACACTTAGAGATCATAAGCTTGGGCTGCCCATGCTTATTCTTTGACGTGTTGAATGCGAAAAGAGTCGCCTGAAATCGTAAGCTGGACCGGCTTTTGTGACTCAGGACAGAAACTTTCTTGTTTCAGGGCTGCCCGCGTATGATGCCTTGCAGGAACACAAAAAATGTCTGAGATTGTTTTGGAAGCGCGGGGTTTGCGACGGACTTTTGGAACCCTGGCGGCCGTTGACAATGTGGACTTAACGGTCGAACGGCAGCAGTTTTATGGATTTCTCGGCCCCAATGGAGCAGGCAAGTCCACCACCATCAAGATGCTGACCGGGCTGTTGCGTCCCACTGGTGGGGAGATCCGCATTTTAGGTCTGAAGTTGGAGAAGAACAGTGTTGAGGTCAAGCGCCGTATTGGCGTTGTCCCGGAAGGCCTCGCGTTGTTTGAGCGGCTGACTGGCGCCCAGTTGCTGAGTTTCGTGGGCCGCATGTACGGCCTGGACCGGGTAACCGCAGCCCAGCGCACCGCCGAATTGCTGGAGTTCATGGATCTGACTGATTCAGCCGACAAGTTGGTGGCCGACTACTCGCATGGCATGAAAAAGAAAACGGCGCTGGCCGCAGCCGTGATCCATCGTCCTGAATTCTTGTTTCTCGATGAACCTTTTGAAGGTGTTGACGCCATCGCTTCAACCACGCTCAAACGCCTGTTACACCGATTCATTGAGCGTGGAGGCACAGTCTTTCTCACCTCCCATGTCCTGGAGGTAGTGGAACGCCTGTGCACGCACATCGGCATCATCCAGAATGGACGGCTGGTGGCCAGTGGCTCTCTCGATGACCTGCGCGCCGGAGTAAGGATCGCAGGACACGACCAGTCTCCCCTGACCTTGGAGGAGATCTTTCTTGAGGTGGTGGGGGGAGCAAAACAAGATGCGGAGGCACTCTCCTGGCTGTGAGCGGCAACCATCACCTTCTGCTGCTGATTCAACTGCGATGGCGGCTCTTCCGTAATTCTCTCAGGAAGAAGAACCGCCAGGCGGAACTCGGAATCAATGCGGTTGGCTCGGTATTTCTGGTCGTTTTTTGGGCAGCCTCCAGCATCGGCTTTGGGGCCGTGACTTTCAATATGGTTCGGGATGGCGCCCCCTGGATCATCGATATTTTGCTGTGGATTGTGTTCGTGACCTGGCAGCTAGAGGCCATTGTTTCTTCCGCCGCAGTGAATTTTCGGGAGATTGCCAGATATCCAATTTCTTTCCGGCTCTATTTGTTTCTAAACTTCTGTTACGGCTTGATTGATCCCAGCGCTTTCCTCAGGATGCTTTGGCTCTTCGCCATCTGGGTCGGTATAGCTGCCTCTGCTCCGCAATGGAAGATGACAGCAGCAGCAATGTTCCTGCTATTTGCGCTTTTCAACATGCTGTGCAACCGCGTGCTGGTCGGGTTGTCCCAGCGCTTCCAAAGCAGTCGCAAAGGCAGAGAGCTGATAGCCATTTTTACTTTGGTCATCGGTGTTTTGTTCCAGGTAATCGTCCGGAGTTGGCCACGTCTCGGAGAAAAAGTGCCTTCCTCGATGATCACGGATTTTGTTTTGCCTTTGGACCGCATATCGCCACCGGGAATGGTGACCCGTGCCATCGCGACAGATGGTCCTCAACTGCTCTGGGCGGCTGCGACACTGACTTGCTACGCGTTGCTGGCTTTCACGCTGCTGTGGCGGCAATCGAGAAGGACCTATCAGGGAGAGATTTACTCGGAATCCTATGCCGTTCGCCGCCAGCTCAACGTACGTCCTGGATGGAAGCTGGCTGGAGCTGATGACGTCTTTGCAACCATCGTGGAAAAGGAGTTTCGCTACATCAAGCAGAATCTACGGGTGGTATTTCAGATGCTTTATGTTCCTGTTATTGCCATGATCCCGATGATGAACCAGGTCTTGAGCGGAAGAGACGAGTTCAAGGACCTCAATTTTCTGCACGGCATGTTTGCCGCCTTTCTGGTGTATGGATCCAGCAGCCTGGCCTACAACATCTTTGGCATGGACGATAGCGGCTTCGGTCGCTGGCTGGTCTCCCCGATCCAATTGCGAAAGGTCATGATGGGCAAGAATCTGGCCCATGGTGGAATCATTACGAGCATCTACCTGGTAGTGAGTCTGGGTCTGCTGGCCTTCTCTTTAATTACATGGCTTTCATTCATTGCGACCACCGTGGCTTTCATCGCGTTCTTACTGATGGCCCTGGGCGCGGGAAATCTCATTTCGGTCTACTGGCCCAAACGCATCGACTCCAGCGCAACCAGGTCCCAGGTGATTTCCAAGGCAGCGAGCTACGCCTCAATTTTCAGTTTCTTGCCCATAGCACTCTTTATCGGGGCCATCGTATTAGTTACCCGGGCCTGGAATCTTGATTGGCTTCCTTTGGCAATGAGCATGGGCGCACTGCTGGTGGCGTTGAAACTGTATTCATACTGGTTGCAGAGAGCTGTGAACTATCTTCAAGACCATCTGGAGGACATGGCCAGCGAATTGTGCTCTTGAAGAAGCAATTGGCAACTGGCAATTAGCAATTGGCGAAATGCAAAAACTTTTTTGCCGCGAATCTACGGCACGCTGGGGACAGGTTCACGCGAATCGACGCGAGTGATCAAAACCAAAATCCGATGATCTGATTCTCGGAACTATAAAAACAATTCACCAAAATGCAGATAGGTCCAGACATGGACAGGAACGATGCGGGCGGGTTCCGTTGTGGGCAGCAGGACGCGCATCCAGGCATCGAAGAAAATGCCTTGATCCAAGATCCGATCAAGTACCTCAAAAATAGCTGCGTCTTGCGGTTTAATCTTCACTCGTTCACCATGTCACCACTTTATCCATTCTCTCCTGTGCTCCAATCCTGGTCAATGATTTAAGGTCAAAATGCTGAGTGTCTGGTTTGAGCGACCCCCTGAGGGCTTGTGAATGTTCTTTAAGGGATGGAATGGATGAAGCGGAGCTCTGCTTATTCAGCGACAGTGCCAAAATCAGCGGTAAAAACCCCGCCTGGTTCTTACAAGGAGCTTGCCTTCGCGCTTTTGCGCTTCGCGGGTGACAGCCAGTTTCACCTCGTAAAACTTTCCGGTTGGTTCGTCAGTCGAGGGGCGGTAGCCGAGTGCGTAACGGGTGCGGAGCAAGTCGATCAGGTCAGAGAGTCTCTGGCCTACTTGCTTTGTGCTGTTCGGCTCGAACACCTGGCCGCCCGTTTCTTGAGCATACTTGTAGACATCGCCGGGCGGATATTTTCTGCTGTATAGATGATGAAGCGGATCGTGCATGTGCTCCATAAATTGGCTCTCCGAAATGTCACTGCGTTCGAGGAGAGTGCAAACCACAGTACCGGTCTTGAACAGCTCAGCCAAAGCGTCGGCCTGAGTGTGAATGCTTCCGGGCGGCATCTTCCTGGCATATCGTTGCCGTATTTCCTCCGAGGGAATGTTCGGAATGTTGTCTGTCAGCCAGACAATCACCCGCCGGTTACTGGGGTTGCTGGCTTTCTTTAGCTGCCCAGCAGCTTGAAAGATCCCTTCATTGAAAAATGCCGCTTCCGGGCTTTCCATCTTGCCCGCCCTGCGAATGGCATCCACGATAAGCTGCCGGTCGGTAGTGAAATCCTGGAGCAGTTGAGTCGATGCTGCATATACCATCACCGAAGCTTCATCTTCCGGCTTCAAATGTTGCAATGCCCGTAGCGCGCCTTCTGCAAGAGACTTCAGAACCGGACGAACGCTGTCTGTCAGGTCAAAGAGAAATACGATCGAGAGGGGCAGCTCATCCTGGCTGAAAGAAGTTATTTGCTGGCGGATGCGGTTTTCATACAACTCGAAATCCTGGCGCTGCAGCGCCGTCACCGGCCGGCCAGTTTTCTTCTTGATCACCTGCGCATCTATCAGAACTAAATCCACGCTCACGCGAAAGACTTGATCTGGTTGAACGGAAGAATCCGTTTGGGAAAAGGCGGAAGAATGTAAGCCAAGGCCCGCAAACAACAGAAGGAAGATAATTCCAGGTCGCCGATGCATGAAAATCCAGTAGCAGTCAGGATACGCTTCGGAATTTCAGGTTTCAACGCCGATAAGAGTTTACGGCTGAATGAACGCAGCATGGTAGAAACCAAAAGAAAAACCAACTTCTTACCGCTGATTTGCGCCGATGAACGCTGATAAACCAAAACCTTTGCAACGAGGATGCAGTTAGAAGAAGTCGGGAATCAAGAGATCTTCGCCTAGGCTCTAGTGTGTCGTAACTGGATTCGCTGTCACTACCGGCGGAGGTGTCCATCGACCGCTGATTACGTCTTCGCTTGGCCAATACATGCGCAGGAAGAGATTGAAGTTGCCCTCAGGCGCGGGCAGCCAGTTGCTTTGTTTGTCCACGCCCGGCGCATCATGCTGAATGTATAAATCCAATGAGCCATCCTTATTGAATTTCAGCGGATCGCGGTCACCAATGGCAAACCGCTTGATAGGATTTGGTATGAAATATCCGTGCTCGTCATACAGGGTCAGCGACCAGAAAGCCTGCACCGGAGGTATCCCATTTTTTTCAAAGTGCATGGTGTAACGCTTGGCTCCATTCAGCGCTCCCACAACATCATGAAAGCAGCTTAAGTACACTGCCTCCTGAGGAGGAAGAGCGGCCAGCGCGTAACGACCGGTCAGGGCGCGAGTCCGGTAGTCAGTTCCGTAACTCCCGTATTTGCCCGGCACGCTCCATCCGGTCTTGCCCAAAGGCGGTCCTTGCTTCTCGAGATTCACTAAGAAGCTGGATGCCGCCTGAGCGCCTTCTTCCATGGCTTTGAGTCGCTCCGCGCCAAGTTTCTCTGGTTGGAATGGCTGTCCTGGCGTGATTCCCAACTGGGAAAGCTGGCGCATCATGGGCTCGTCACCATGGTGCGGAGGGTTGCGTTTGAGCAACTCCGTGAACAAGCGAAAGAACTCGACTGCGCTCATGTGCTCGACTTGCACTGGCGGTGGCGCGGCCCCACGCCGCGCTTGAAGCGCCATCACTGTAGAAAGAGGCAGGCTTGGCTCGGAGGTCTGCGCATCCGATGAATGCGCAGCCACGTACTGGCCCAGCGGCACAAGTTTGTAGCCGCCTTGAATGGCGTGCACAAAGTCATAGTCGGCGGCGCCGTTGGTTTGGGTGCGCCCAAGCAGCCAGGCGGTATTTGTTGGGCAGTCGATTCGCTCCACATGCGGTGGAAGAGTCCCTTTCCAGTCAGGACCAACGATCGCAAACCAGCCCTCACCAGTACCCGTGGTCCGCTTGCCAGGGACGGAAATGGTTTCGGTCCAGGCGTCCATTAATTGCATCAGGTAGTAACGTCCCTTGGTATCAGGCACATGGAGAAGCACCGGCTCCTGGGAAAGATCAAGCCATGCGCCTGAATAGAGCGTATCGGCGTTGGGTCGGATCACTTGGCGGAAGCGATCATCGGGAAATATAGGAACGTGATTGAAGCGATTGATTAGGTCGGCGGAACCGTCTAATGTCATCCCGCGCCGCGTGAGCTCCATCAGCACCAGAGGATAAGCAAACAGATATGCCTGCTCGGCCATCTTTCTGACCTCCAGCACAGAGGGCGTCGCTTCTTGCGAAAAACTGCATTCTGGAACAACACAGATCGTTAAAACCAGCAACCCTGCTAACCACCGTGCGGCGCAGAACTTTCCAAGTTTCCATAAATCCACGAATCTACCGGCAAGCATCTTCTGAGACTCCGCGTTGAAGCCCCATAGGTTATCACGCTGGTTAGAGTCGTCAGCCTGGAGAAATCGACTGAAAGTATCGCAGTACCTCGGTCGCGCCAAAATACTTTGCCCAGTCCATAGGAGAACCTTGGTATAAATCTTCCTTGATGGTAAGGTCGGCTCCGCGTTCGACCAGTAGTTTGGCTGTGGCCAGATCTTTGTTTTGTGCAACCAGGTTTTGTGCAACCAGGTGTAGCGCGGTCACACCCTGGCCATGGGACAGCCCTCCGAAGGTGGCCCGCTGGTTCACATCAGCGCCATGGTCGAGCAACCACCGAATGGCATTGAGCAGGTGGGCGCGGCCCTTTCCGGCGGACTGGAGGCGTCCTGCAAACGCAGAGGCAAAGTATACTGCTCCTGGCCCACTACTGCTATTCTTAGCGACAACAAATTGCAGTTGATGTCACAAACCAACTTAGGAGAGTGAAGCATGAGAAGCATCCTGTGGCATGCGCGACAGTTCTCGGCGTTTTTCCTGGCGCTTGTAGGTTTCTTGCTGCTGTTTAGGGGCGACCAATGGGTCAAAACCGATCCCTGGCCATATTTTTTGGGCGCGGCGCTATGTGCCCTCGGCCTAACATTCCTATGGTCTACACGAAGCAAGGAGTAACCATCCCGAAAACTTAGGAGGAATGAATGAGACGGCTCTGGTCAGGCCGAATCCGAGATTTCTTGGATGTTTAGTTCATAACAGAGGCACGCGTTCCTCTCTTTATCCTTTCGCAATTCACCAGGGGATATCGTGTTCCCATCTAGGTAATGTCTCCGTCCTTCAGCGCGCCCCATCAATCGTGTATCATTCTTTTGTGATACGCCGGCTTTACGTTCATAATTTCCGGTGTCTAGAAAACTTCGAGTTGCCGATCTCAGGCCGATCGTCGGTCTTGCTCATTGGAGAGAACGGCGCGGGCAAGACGACAGTTGGGCTTGCGCTGGAGATTTTACAGAGGATCGCACGAGGTACGAACCGGGTAGGCGATTTGGTGAAGCCGAAGGATCTCGCTCGCGGACGCACAGACATGCCTGTGCGGTTTGAGATCGAAGTCGAGTTGGAAGCCAATATCTACAGATACGCTATCGCTTTTGAGTTTCCGAAGGGGTTCAAAGAACTTCGCGTACTCGAAGAAAAGCTAATGGTTGGCGGCCGGCCCGTCTACACCCGAGAAGCGGCGCAAGTGCATCTTGCGAGGACGGGCCAAGCGAGGGAGGCGAATTTCCCCATCGACTGGCACCTGGTGGCTTTGCCAATAGTTCAGCAACAGCCGGCCAACGATCCTTTGTTCATTTTGAAGCAATGGCTCGCCCGCATGCTCATCCTTCGTCCGATGCCCAGCTTGATTCTAGGAGATTCCGAACAAGAGACGCTGCAACCGAATCTTCAAGTTACCGATTTTGGCGCTTGGTTTTCAGGTCTCCTGGCCTATGCGCCATCTGCTTATACCAAGATCGACGAGTATCTCAGGCAGGTAATGCCCGATCTGAAGGACATCAAAAATCCGGTGATCGGCAGAGACTCTCGAAGCCTTGTCGTCCAATTCTCCAACGACCAGGGGAGTGTAAACCTGCCCTTCGAGGATCTGTCCGACGGCGAAAAGTGTTTCATGATATGCGCGCTGGTGCTTGCTGCAAACGATGCTTATGGGCCGGTGCTTTGTTTCTGGGATGAACCCGATAATTATCTCGCACCATCCGAAGTTGGACATTTTGTATTGGCGCTTCGCAGAGCTTTCCAATCTGGCGGTCAGTTCATTGCAACCTCGCACAACCCTGAGGCAATCCGTCGTTTTTCCGAAGAAAATACACTTGTTCTCTACAGAAAGAGCCATCTTGAACCCACGATCGTGCGTCCACTCAACGAGGTTCCAGTGAGCGGGGACCTTGTCAGCGCGCTGGTTCGCGGCGACGTTGAACCATGAGCGTCAACAAATATCAGCCACACGTTTTGGTGCTTCCCGAAGACGATGCCAACCGCCAATTGGCGAACGGTTTTCTCCTGGATCAGTCACTCTCGATGCGAAAGATCCAGGTGCTTGAGGAGGTAGGCGGTTGGACTCAGGTCCTAGAGCGTTTCCTTTCAGACCACGTAGTTGACATGGAGCGTTATCCGGTCAGATTCATGGTTCTGTTGATCGATTTCGATGGTAGGGAAGAGAGGCTGGTTGATGCGAAAGCCAGGATTCCCGCACATTTGACTGATAGGGTCTTTATTCTTGGCGCCTTGACCGAACCGGAAGCCCTCAAAGTCAGTCTCGGCGATTACGAAACTATCGGGTTGGCGATGGCAAGGGATTGTCGCGAGGAAACTGATAGAACTTGGGGACACAATCTCCTCCGACACAATACGGGTGAACTTGAGCGTTTACGCGAGCACGTACGTCCGATCTTGTTCCCATCCGCTTAAAGGGCCATAGCATCTTCTTTTCTGAAATACTTCAGTGCGAGAACGTTTGATCTAACTTCTTGACGTTTTCCAACTATGCAAGCAGTTAGCCCAAAGAGTCGGCTTATCGGAGAAGTGACCCCCTGCCCTGGATCCTTCTGGATTTGCTAATCTACTTTGCATAGCCAACTATGGGCCAGGCTGTAATCAAATATTCTTTGGAATGGCGTCCTTGTTCTATGAAGAAGCGCGATCCAATTGAACAAGCTCTAGACCGCCTGAGCAATCTCAGAAGCGGGGCCGTGTCGCCGGACATCGTTGCACAGGAACTGAAGGATTTTCTTAAGAACAGATCAAACCTGGTGGTGGCCAAGGCGGCCAAAGTTGCAGGTGAATCACGCGTCACGCAATTGGTCCTTAATCTCATTGCCACCTTTGAGCGGTTCATGACAGATCCCCACAAACTGGATAAGGGCTGTGCGGCCACCACTGAAATCGTGGTTACTCTTTACGAGATGGATCATGTTGAGCCAGAAACATATCTCAAAGGAATCCGTCATGTGCAGATGGAAGGCTCGTTCGGTCCTCCCGTGGATGCTGCCGCGAAGCTGCGTGCATTCTGCGCGCTGGGCCTCGTCCGGACCCGCCACCCTGAGGCGCTGGACGAGGTTGTCTCGCTGCTCGTCGACCCTTGGCCGCAGGCGAGGATCGGCGCTGTCCGGGCGTTGTCTTCCAATGGCGGACAAGCCGGCGCCCTCTTACTGAAGCTGAAGGTCCTGACAGGAGACTCCGAGCCGGACGTGATTGCGGAATGCTTTTCCGGACTGCTGGCCAACGCGCCGGAGAAATCATTGATATTCGTTAGTGGATACGCCGATTCCGAAGATGATGCAATCGCTGAAGCGGCCATCCTGGCGATTGGCTCATCAAGACTTCCAGCAGCATTCGATCTTCTCAAAGAGAAATGGGAGAGATCGGCCGGCGGCCCTTTGCGAAAAGTTCTGCTGCTGGCCATGGCCATGGTCCGGTCGGAGACAGCGATTGAATTTCTTATCTCATTGCTGGAGAACACCAACGCGCACACTGCCCGCGAGGTAGTTACCGCTCTGGCCATCTATCGTGACAACGAAAAGATACGGCGCTCCGTGGAAGACGCGATTTCGCGACGAGGAGATAAGAGCTTGAGCGAGGCTTTGCGGCGGGAATTCTGAAGAACCAGATTCACCGCAGGGTACGCAAAGAGCGCCGAGAAAATCAAAATCTTTTAGCCGCGAATCAACGCGAATGAACACGAATCAGGGAGTGTTGGGCGCACTCGGCATTGTCAAGCCAGTAATGAAAGGTTGAAGGCTAAACACTAAAAGCTAATTGCTAATTGCCATTTGCCAATTGCTATTTACTCTTCATTGTTTTCTGCCGAATACTTCTTTTAACAACGAAGTTACCTGGGCGGCGGGATCTTTGCGGATTTTTTTCTCTTCTTCGCCCACCATATAGAAAAGGCCATCCAGGGCCTTTCCGACAACATATTTGTCCAGGCTGAAATTCTGGTTTCCCGCCAATGACGAAGCCATGGAGTTCTGCATCACCTGGTTGTACTGGCGGATGACGCCTACGTTTTCCATCGCTTTATGGACGATGGGCGCAAAGGCAGTGGTCAGTTGGGTGGTACTTGTTCGCTTGAAGTAGTCGGTAGCGGCGGTGTCGTTGCTGCCGGAAAGAATGTTGCGGGCATCGGTGAAGGTCATCTTGGTGAGCGCGTTGATAAAGATCTGTTTGGCTGCTGGAGCGGCCTGCTCAGCGGCCCGGTTCATCCCAACCTCAAGCTCATCCACTTGCGCACCCATGCCCATCAGCCGCATCCCTTTCCCCACGGTACGCAACTTCTCGGGCAGCAGGATCTTGATGGCTGCATTCTTGAGAAACCCATCTGGCTTGCCGGTGGCTGCGACTGCATTCCCGGTGCTGACTGTGAGGGCCTCTTTGAGGCCTGCTGTAATCTTGTCGTTGCTGAGTCCCCGAGTCCCCAAACTGGACTGGGCCTTCTTCCAGATATCGCCCACTTGCGACTGGGCCAAGCAAAAGGCAGCCAGCAATGTAATCACTAGAATCGGTTTTTTCATCACGCTCAGTTCTGGGCTTTCTCTTTTTCAGCTTCCTGGACACGGCGCATGCCTTCGCGTGCAGCCGCATTTTGGCGGTCCAAGCGGAGGACAATTCCATATTCGTAGCGTGCGCTGCGGTAATCGCCACGTCCCGCGTCGGCGTCTGCTTTGCGCAAGAGAGCGGGAATATCTGAAGAACTGAAGCCATCGGCGCTCTGCACATTTTCCGCAGGCGGCTCGATTACCGCATTTGGAGAGTTCCGCTTGCGGCCCTTGGAGCGGCCGGAATCGTTCGCCTCATTCTGGGTTTTTCCATTCTCTGGCGTGGCCACAGCAGACTTCGGAGGCGCCGGAGTCTGAGTCTCCGCTGCACTATGACTGGAATTGTTCGTCGCGGATTGGACTGTCTGGAAGTTGGTTGTAGCGGCCGCCGGTTTGTCCGGCAGCTTCTCCGGTACTGATGCTGCATGACTGGAATCATCGGTACTGGGTTTGGAGGTGGTATCGTCCGGTTTCGTCGTGCCGGTCTCTGCTGACACTGGCGCCCCTGAACCTGTCGCAGGCGCGCCCCCTGCCGGGAGATCATTCTTGACTTGCGTTGGCTGGGCTCCTCCTTTGAAGGCGGCTATCAGCCTGCCACGAAAGACCCATCCCCCCGCGATGGCGGCAACAAGGACCACGCACACCGCAATTGCGGTCCAGGGTGAGCGCTTGGCGCGGCGGCGAGTAACAGTTGTGTCGTCGAGCAGGTTTCTAATTTGAATGGAGCTGGGTAAGGGGGTTGGCCGAAGCTGTGTCCCGATCGGCGGCTCCGGTTCTACCGGCAAAGAATGCTGCGTGCCTGCGGCTCCCAGCAAGGTCGCCTGTTGGCGAAATGCTTCGCGCATCTCTTCGCACTTTTGGAAGCGCTGTTGCGGGTCCTTTGCCAAGGCCTTCTGGATAATGGTGTCGATGCCGCTCGGTAAAGACGGCTGGATCACCGACGGGGGCACCGGATCTTCATTGATCACGTTGTACAGGACCGTGGTGATGCCCTGGGTGCCAAATGCCCTTTCGCCCGTGAACAGCTCGTAAAAGACTGCGCCCAGGGCAAAGATATCGGACCGGTGGTCTACGCCTTTGCCGGCAGCCTGCTCCGGCGCCATATAACTCGGAGTCCCAACCACCATACCTGCCTGAGTCATAGATGCATCGCCCAGCTTGGCGATGCCGAAGTCCAGAACCTTAATAAAACCCTGGCTGGTAAGCATAAGGTTGGAGGGCTTGAGGTCGCGATGTACGACGCCACGCTGATGGGCGAATCCAACCGCACTACAAATCTGATCAATATAAGAAAGTAAGATGGAGAGCGGTGGAAGCTTGCGCTCCACCAGCAGTTTTGCCAGGGTATCGCCCTCGATAAACTGCATGCTTAGATAGACCAGGTCGCCTTCCTGGCCAACGTCATAGATGGTAATGATGTTGGGATGATCGAGACTTCCGGCGGCCTTGGCTTCGCGTTGAAGACGCTCCACCAGTTCGTCCCGGTCGGGAGCGTTGTGGTCCACCAGGATGGTCTTGAGCGCCACCGTGCGATCAATCAGCTTGTCGTGCGCTTTGTAAACAACTCCCATCGCGCCGCGTCCCAATTCGCAGTCGATGAGATAACGGCTCGGCTTAGGAGCGTTTTTGCCTGCATCCTGAATCTCCTGGCGCAGCCGTGTGTAGGTCGATGCATCGGCCCAGAGCAATTCATACATCGCCTCGGATGAGCCGCTTTCACCGGCATTACGCCTGGGCGTAGCGCTGAACTCAAAGCCGGCCACACCTTTGGCCAGCTCGCGGATATCGTTCGCTACTAAAATTCGCGGGACCTCGGGGGCGGCCTCTTCCCGGGGCAGGGGACGCGCTTCGACAACCTGGGTGGGAACGTCTTCTCCTACGGGTTGCGATGCCCGTTGCGGGACCCAGCGGTCGATCGTGACGCTAGCCAGCAGGCGGCCCGCAAACGGCCCCTGGTCGAGGGTAAGAAACGAGAGTTGCAAGGACTTGGCTGCGGAGAGCGCCTGGAGCGGGTTGTCAAAGTAAGCCAGCACCCTGTTCTGCTGGCCTTCAATAATCTTGCCCGCATTTTCCCCCAGAACCTTGCCGAAGAGACTGGCAACCGGTCCTTCCCCTCTCCAGGTAAAGTCGTGCAGCTTTACCTGTGAGCCTCCGTAGACCCACAAATTGACGCGCATCGCAGCATTGATGCCGGGGCGCTGGGGCTCCTGGACGGATTGCTGTTGCAGCGATTCCATGGTGGTTCAGCCTGGATCTATGGGGGAGACTTAACTGCTGAGTTAAACCCTAAAGATCCCTAAATGTAGTGCAGACTACTGCTTCTGGCAACGGAATTCAATCGCCGCCGCTTTGCCCGAGTGCATGCAGGTAAGGCATTTTTCAGCAGACGTTCTGGGCATTTATGCAAATCATATCCATAGCCATGCCATCTTGTTCATTACGTTGGTGCTTATATCGTTCAGGGTCGCATGATACTCATAAGAGCTTCTTAATAAATACGGTCCCTCTTTTGGACTTAGGTGGCTTGTCTGCTTGACTTCGATGTAAGCCTATTCTAACGTAGGCACGCCCCCGAACAACCTTTGCTTCCCGATGATTTCGCGAGATTTCACAATGGCTCGATCCGCCGCCTTTGCGCCCCGACGCAGTTTATGTCGCTCACTGCTCTATGCCTTTGCTGCGACGTTTTGCTTGGGCATTTTTGTAATCTGCGCGCAAGCCAAAGAAGCCTCTACGGTAAACGCCATCGTGCTGCTGGATGGTCCTGGCGGCCCGGCCTACGTCCAAATCAGCGGGTTGATGCTGAATGGCAAGACCGAGCTTCGCGTCTGCGATGGTGTCTCCAAGATCGATAAGAAAATCTACGACCGGCTACCGAAAATCCAGCTTACCGGGGCGACTTCGCTGGAGCGCCGTGCCGATGGCGTGTTAATGCTGGCAGTCCAGCCTGCGCCAGTTTGTGTGGTTCCCAGCAACTTGCGGTTTGAAAAGAATTCCGAACTCACGCTCACGGAAGCAGCCGACCAGGTGGCGCTCCAGGGGACGGTGGTGGGAACCTCGGCCAAACAAAGCAGCGAGTTGCCGGTGTTTAAGGCGGGCATGCGGCTGGTATTTGTCTCCGCTCCTGACACGGAACTGGCGGAGTATCTGCGGGCCCAGCGCGCCAATTCCATAGCTGGATGGCGTGATTTTCTGGTGCGCTACGATTCTTCTCCGCACACGCTTGAAGCCAAAAAGAGCCTGGCTGCGCTGTTTGAAGAAGCCGCAGAATCGGCTTTTGCCGAATACAAAAAATCCGCAGCCGCAAACGCGCCTGATTTTGCGCAGCTCAAGCGGGCACAAGGGCAGGCGGAGCAGGCCAGCCATATAGTTGAGGGCCATCCTGCTGCGAGCAAATTGATGGAGCAGATACGCGGCGAGTTGGACAAGCTGCTGGCATCTGATCGTGGCGAGCTGCAAGCTTACAAGAAAGCCCTGACGGAGCACACCACAGGCTATGCTCACCTGACGGCGGCCAAGAAAGACACTGACCAGATCGTCGATGTAAACCCCAAGTACGGCCCAGCGGTTGCGCTGCAAACCGAAATTTTCAACGAAACGCGCAAGTTCGATTCTGAACTGCAAGGCGCGGAGACGCTGCTGGCCTCCAAACGTTATGACGACGCGCTCGGTTCTCTCGGGGTTTATCGCGCGTTCACCGAGGAGGTGCCGCGCATCGAGTCCATTGTGATGGCCGCATACTCTTACCATTTCAACCGTGGACAGGAATTAGGCGGCCAGTCGGACTGGGAACACGCAGTCGCAGAATTTCGCAAGGCAATCACGGTGCGGGCCGGCAGCAAGGAAGCTGCTGCCGCACTCAAGAATGCCGAAGACCAATTGACCAGCACGCGCAACCGGCAAGGCGCAGACCGCGCACTCCAGACGAGCAAGAACTATGCGGAAAACAATCAGCCGGTTGAGGCTTATGAAGTTCTGGCGGAGCTGCCGGCCCCGCAGCGCGCTCTGGTCGCCACTGAGATGGAGGCCCTCAAGCCGAACTATATTACGGCGGCTGTCCGGCGCGCCCAAAAGCTGCAAGAGGTCCATCTCCCGATCCGGGGACACGCTGATGAAGACTCTGTCCGCGAGGCGTACGGGTTGCTCGATCGGGCCGCCTCGCTCAGTGACGATCAGGCCATCAAGCTTAAGCTAGATCTGCTCTCCGACAAAATCAGCGCCTATTATCTCGATCAGGCGAAGAAATACCTGGAAAAACCTATGGCATCCGGGGTGGGACTGGGCTGGCTCTATTTGAGCGAAGCCCAGCGCTACAAACCCAACCAGGAGGCCGTGAAAGACGAGATGACCCGCCACGCGCCCGCGTATCAGTTGCGGGCCCGGCTCTCGATTGGCGTAGTCTTCCGCGACCAAAGCTCACGGCGCGAGAATGTTGGGTTTGCTGACCAACTCGCGGATGCCATCGCCACCGCCCTGGAAACTTCCGGCATTGCGGTCAAGGTGATCCGCCAGGCGGGTGAGAACCCTTCGAACGTGCCGCCGGGATTCATGCTGGTGGGCGAGATCCTTCAGCATCGTTTAATCAAGAATCCGACCCTGGAGACGCTTCCGTCGAAATATCGCGTGGGCACGCGCGAGGTAAAAAATGAGGGGTGGGTCACGGCCAATCGCGATTATGAAGCCGCACAGCAGCAGTTGACCACCGCCCAACATACACTCACAGAGGCCCAGGCGCATGGCAAGAAGAAAGAGATTGCCACAGCCAGCGAGGCGGTTGCGGCAGCACAAAAAGAGGCCGACCAGAAACACACCAAGCGCGATGCCATCGAGCCGACCCGGCCGCAGGACGTGGTAGAAACCTACAACTACACCAAGAAGAGCATCGACCTGTCGGCCGCCATCGAGCTCGCATTTCGGGTGACAGATCAGGCTGGAACCCTGATGGAACCGGGGCCTCCCATCCAGGTAGATAACCACAAGACATTTCTTCTTCTGGAAAATGTGAAACCGGAAGATACAGAAGGCATCAAGCAACAGGGAGCAGCGCCCGATGAAAACCAGTTCGTCACCGACCTGGAAATTCAGGCCAGGGATGTCCTGATCAAAGCAGTCCGCGAAAAGGTGATGCATCTTCCGGAAAAGATCCTGGTGGAGGCCCGCCGCCGGGCACAGCAGAATGATGCGGATGGGGCCGCGGAGGAGTACATCCTGTATTTGAATGCCGCTCCGGAAACCGCCTCGGCCGAACGCGAAGAAGCTGCCGGCTTTCTTCGCCAGCATTTCAACGTAGCGCCAACGACGGCCTCTCAATCATCAACCCAATCATCGCTTCGATAAAATACGCTTAAGCGCTTTTGAATTCACTCAGAAATTCCAGCAGCGCGGCGTTTACCTGCGCCGGACGTTCCTGCTGGATCCAATGGCCGGCGCCATCAATAAGCAGCGTGCGTTTGAGCCCAGGCACGACTTGCGGCAGCTTCTCCACTGCGCCCTCGCCGATGGGGCCGCGAATCACGCCGTCCCTCGTGCCGGCGATAAAGAGCGCAGGCTGCTGGATGGTTGCGCCTTGCCAGGGCGCCATCAGCTCCCAGTTGGAATCGATATTGCGATACCAGTTGAGCCCGCCTCGGAAGCCGGTCCGCTGAAACTCGCCGGCCATGAACGCGATGTCCGCCTCGGTGATCCAGTCCGGCAGTTGTTCCGGGTTGATACTGTTGGCAAGAAATCCCTTGCCCGGCTCCAGCACCATGGAGAGCTTGCTGCCCCGTGCGTCTCCCGATCCTCCGTAGATGATGCGGCGCATGGTGGAAAGTACGTCGTTCTCGAATTCAGCTTCAGCCACGCCCGGCTCTTGAAAATAGATCCAGTAAAAAGTGTTGAGTCCGTTCTTGCGCAGTATGGCAAGGGGCGGAGCGGGCCCGCGCTGGCGATGAGGCACGCTCATGGCAACCACGGCGTGAAAGGTGTCGGGCCGCAGCATCGCCGAAGTCCAGGCAACCGGCGCTCCCCAATCGTGGCCAACAATGATCGCCTTCTTCTCGCCCAGCGCTTCGACCAAGCCGACTACGTCTCCCACGAGATGGAAGATCGAATACGCGCGAATGTCGGAAGGAGCGTCGGTCTGGCCATAGCCGCGCATGTCCGGCGCTACGGCCCGAAATCCGGCGGCAGCGACAGCCGGAAGCTGATGCCTCCACGAGTACCACAGCTCCGGCCAGCCATGGCAAAACACCACCAGCGGCCCTTCACCCTGCTCGGCCACATGCATCCGAATTCCATTTGCCGCGATGGTACGGTGCTTGATTTCCCCAGCCATAGTGCTCGCCTCGCTTTATTTTCAGAGGACATTTTACATGCGAGATTTCCAGGCCATAGCCGCAACCAAAGACAAAAACCTTACCGCTGATGATGCTGATTAAACTGATTGACGCTGATAAACCAAGAACCTCTCAAAATGGAGGAACAGGGCACCAAACCTGCACCCCGCGGAGATCACACCCTGTTTACTGAACACCGGTATGGCCCATCGTCTTCCAGAAACCAATCGGGCCGGCCTTCAAATTGATTTTTTGTCTTGGCTTCCCCTACCCTGTTGAGGTGTCACTGTATTGCCACTCGCGTATTGCATTTGCCCTTGTTCTTCTGGCGGCTACGACCGCGTTGTCGCAAGTGACTTCGTCTGCCGCTTTTGATGCGCAGACGGCGCGGGGCACGGTCGTCAGCCGCCTTGCCTGTCTCGACGATCCGGCCCAAAGCTATGCCCTCTATCTGCCATCGCAATATTCTCCCGATCGCTTGTGGCCGATTCTCTACGCATTCGATCCGTTTGCCCGGGGAAAGGTCGCGGTCGAGGTCTACCAGGCTGCGGCGGAAAAATACGGCTACATCGTAGTTGGCTCCAATAATTCCAAGAATGGCCCCACCGCCCCGCAACTGGCAGCCGCACAGGCCGTCTGGGCCGACACGCACAGGCGCTTCGCCATCGACAAGAACCGCGTCTACACCACGGGACTCTCCGGCGGAGCGCGCATGGCAACGTCATTTGCGCTGTATTGCTATACGTGCTCCGTGGCGGGGGTGATTGCCCATGGAGCTGGATATCCAGTGGGTCAAAACCCCAAGGCAGATGCCAACGATAAGTTCCTCTATTACGCGGCCGTAGGAGATGAGGACTTTAACTATCCGGAGATCGTCACGCTGCGCCGGAAAAAAGACGAGAGGGACGCACCCTGCAAGGTCAAGATCTATCCTGGCCCGCACCAGTGGGCTCCGCCGGAGATTACCGCAGATGCGATTGAATGGCTGGAGCTGAAGGCCATGCAGAACGGGACAGAGAAGACTGATCCGGCTTTTGTCCACAAAATCTTTGAACAAACCAAAGCAGAAGCGGCCCAGGCCGGGCAACGCAGTGACGCCCTGAATCAGTACTACGTGCTGCGCTCTCTGGTATCGGACTTCAAGGGCCTGAAAGACGTAGAGGTAACGGAATTTCAGTTAAAACTGGCGCAATTGAAGGATTCGAAGGCCTTCAAGAACGCCGTACATCAAGAACAGCGCGAGATTGACCAGCAGGCATCACTCACTACAACTGCCGGCGCGGAGCTGGCGCAGATCAGCGTGGGCGATCCCTCCGCCCAGGCCGGACTGGCGCAGCACATCGCCTCGGTAATGTCGGATTTGCGGCGTCACGGCAAGTCCAACGGCAGAGACCATCTGGTCTACTCGCGGGCGTTTACAGAGCTATGGATCCAGGGCATCGAGACAGGCCAGGATGAGTTCCGCAACAACCATCTCTCCCAGGCAGCAACTTATTTTGAATTGATGGCCAACGTCTCTCCCGACCAACCTTGGCCTTTGGTCCTGCTGGCCGAAACCAGGGTCCGGGCAGGCAACAAAAAAGCCGCGCTGAAAGCGATAGAGGAGGCGGTCCACCGCGGCCTGAAGCGTCCACAAACCCTGACCGAAGATCCTGAATTACAGCCACTCGCTATCGATCCGGACTTCCAGCGCATCGTTGCAGGCCTAAGCTCGAGATAAGCACGGTTGCATCGCGAGGGACACAATCGGTCGGTCCCGCAGTGCCTCTATTCATCTTCATCGGACTCTGCAAGCAAATCACCCAGCCGGTCCAGGCGCCATCGCGTCCATTCTGTCCACGCCGTCCATTTTGTCCACGGCGTTGCGCCCGTTCATTGGTTTGGGTCATTTGGTTCCCCGGGCATTCTTGCGGATTCGGTAGAGCCGCTCAGTGAACCCGCCCTCGCGTTCAAAAGCCGCTGCCAGTGCGGCGAGTTGGCGGTCAAGCAGGCTGCACGCGACTGCAATGAGAACCAGGGCAGCGTTGGCGGCGATTTCAGGGAAGGTGGACGGAGTGGACTTTGTGGACGACATGGACTTGGCAGGCGGTCCACTGGATCCATTCTGGCCATGCTGTCCATCGTGTTGTTCGCGCGTCCATTGGGCCACCGCGTCGGCGGTGGCGCAGCGCCGGGCAATCAGGTGTGCCCGACGCGGATCTTTGCGCTCCCACAGGTGAAGGTCGCGCTGGCGGAGAAAGTCTTCGTAATCGAGGCGCAGTTCTTCGAGGCTGGCGCGGGCCACGTTGGTCAGCTTGAGTTCGGTCTTTTTGGAGGTGCCTGCGGCCTGGCTGCCCTCAGCTATGTTCTGCACGCCGCTGCGAGCGGCCTGCACCATCTGGTCGTGGGTGCGGCTGCGCTTCTCGATGTAGCGGTCACAGAAACGGGCGGTCACGTCATAAACCAGTTGTGCCACCTGAAAACTCTTCAGCTTGCGATAGCCGCCGTGCTTGGGAATGAGAGGTTCTTTGTCAGGCATCGAAACCCGTCGGCGCAGGGCTGTCGTCCACTTTGTCCCTGCGTCCATTCTGTTCACTACCCACGCTATCCATCACATCCATTCTGTTCACTCCGTCCACTCCTTGTCCGTCACGTCTACTCTGTCCTTCACGCCCACTCCTGTCCCTTTTGTCCACTCTGTCTACTCCTGTCCATCGCGTCCACCCTGTCCATCATGCCCATTCCTGTCCCTGGCATCCACTCGTGTCCCTCGCGCCCAATTCTGTCCACCCCGTCCACTCTTGTCCCTCACGCCCACTCTGTCCCTTGTGTCCACTCTGTCCACCCCGTCCACTCTGTCCACCCCGTCCACTCTGTCCATCGCGTCCACTCTTGTCCATCACGTCCACTCTGTCCACCCCGTCCACTCGTGTCCCTCGCGTCCACTCTGTCCACCCCGTCCACTTCTGTCCATCGTGTCCACTCTGTCCACCCCTGTCCATTACGTCCACTCTATTCTTGTCGCACGTCCGATCTTGCCAGCGGCTTCTTGCCTGCAAGTCGGTGTTAAAAGGGGTTCGATTTTAAGCTGATCAAGACCGCAGCGTAACATAAAAAATGTCAGCCATTTTTCTGCAAACTCCCTTTTAAGAACGAGTGCCCAACAAAGTCCCTATTGGTCCTGCACAGCGATTTTCAAGTGCTGATAAACTTATAGATAACACTCACGCGGAGGGATGTGTGAGCGGTTGAAACAGGCGGTCTTGAAAACCGCTGTACCTTAACGGGTACCGGGGGTTCGAATCCCTCTCCCTCCGCCAGATTAACCTACCTTTTTCCAATCACTTACAGCCTGTTATTTTCCCGCGTGTGCAATACGTGTGTGTCTCTTATAGGTGTGTGCGGAAGGTGCGTTTTGTGCGTTTCCTGCTCCCTTGCAGTCTCCCGTCTTCGTGCTACGGTTCAAGGCAGGAGGCTTGAAAACTGAATGCTGACGCTCTTTCGACGGCACGTTAAGGAATGCAGGTGGAATCCCCTGAGCGTGGATGTAGATATAGTTGGCCCAGCAATTGCAATATTCATTTTGTGCATTAACGTTCCGATAGTCCCACCGGGTTGACATAATTTCCCGTCTTCGGAAGTGTCCCGCTTGTTTGTTTCCGGGCTACCGCATAAATCAATACAGGGCTTTCCGGCGTCCCGTTGGCGGATCATCAAAGAAAATACTGAATCAAGTTTGTTCCTGACCTGGAAATGGGAATGTGTTTCTTGAGCGGGGCTGGGGGCATTACTTCTTGTGAGTGTGGATTATTTAATCGTACAATGTTCACAAAATTCGTCAATTCACAGCCAAAGGAAGCATTGAAGTCATGCAGTTAGGGATTTGCAGGATGTGTTTAAAGCAAAAAGTGCTTGTCCAGAGTCATTTCGTGCCTCGGGCGCTCTACGATTACTGTCGGTCGGCTGACTCGGAGCCGATTAAGTTTAGCAATAAGATTGCGCTGACTACATCGTACCAAGCGAAGGATTATCTTCTTTGCGCCGAGTGTGAGAGCGTTTTGAACGAAGGTGGCGAGAAGTGGACGGTCGGGAAGCTCGCGCAAATGGGTCGGCAACATTTCCCGCTATATGAGATCGTGACAAGAGCAGCACCGGCGTATGACGAGCCAGATGCAAAGATATATTACGGTATTGACGTTCCGGGGTTGGAGATCGATAAAGTCATTCATTTTATGGCTGGCATTTTATGGAAAGCATCGGTCCATAGCTGGAAGAAGGATAAGAAAGAACCGTGGATCGAATTAGGGCCGTACTCGGACAAATTGCGGAAGTATTTGTTGGGTGAGGAGGCTTTCCCTCAGCATATAACATTATGGATGAGCATAGTTCCTCCTGAAAAGGCGATGATTGGGTTCATTGAGCCGCACGAACGCATCTCGGAAGGTGGTTGGAAAACATATTTCTGCTATATGCCAGGAGTGCTCTTAGCTTGGAACATCGGTAGGCAGGTATCAGTGGAATTGCGTCAGGGGTGTTTTGCGACGAACGCTTATCATCCGTTCCTGATTTCAAATAACGTGCACGAGAGACTAGAGGAGATCACGAAAAAGACATATCTCGGCGCACGGAAAACAAAAAAGCTACTTGAGATTAAAGCGCGGCGTGCTGCTCACATGGCGGTTATGACCTCGTAATTCTTCTTTCTTTGTCTTTTTAGTTTTCATATAAGCATTGGTAGGTTAACTTGACGAATAGAGCGCGGCGGTTTTGTGGGAGGCTAAAGTGGCAAAACAATATCAGGTAGGAATACTAAGCGGTTCCGAGCCGGAAGAATTCTTGATTGTGGGCGCGGACTTTAACGCGGGCGGAATTAAACAAACGTCGGTCACGATGACTGAAGAGGATATGAGAAAACACCTTTTAGAGCTAGGAATGACCGAACAAGAAATTAAAGCTTCGTTTGATAATGCGCGAAATAATCCAATCTAATTTCCGCGTGTTTGTGACGTGTGTGAATGGCCTATTTTATGCGTTTTGAGCGTCCAATGAAATCAATAACTTACGCGCTTTCAATGCGCGGGTGGATTTCGAATCCCTCTCCCTCCGCCAGCAGATTTCGCCTTTAAATTCATTCAGTTAAGAACATACCCTTCATGCCAATTTCTGCCAGAGTTTTTTGTTTCCTGAGACTTAGGAACAGTTCGAAACAAAAACATACCAAGAATTCCAAGTTCAAATCCTGTCTGCGGCCGACCGAATCAAGTTGGGTGCGCCAGAGTACAGTCGAAATTTGTGGGGGCCTGACTTTGACGCCGCAGGAAAGCAAGGAGCGCTGTTGAACGCCCCTTGTTTTTCACTGCGGACAGGCCTGGCAGTTACTCAGCGTTGGGGCAGTGGGTGGGACAGCTAATCCTAAAGGTGAAATCTGAGTTTAGAGTGCAGACGGCGTTCTTCTTGTCGTCGGGTTTAGGTACGAGATTATTAAGGGTTTCCTGCTGTAGTTCGAGTTTATTAAGAGCCACTCTGTTTTCCTCCTTAATAAAAAAATTATGCTCCGATTCCGCGAATAAGGAAAGTCTCAGAAAAGGACACCAAAATGGAACATCTGTGGAATTTTCGTTTAGAGCTTGCTGGGGTACGACAAGATAAATGTGCCCCAAGCCGGCCAACCTGTGATGTCGCCTGGTTATCTGAATTACCGTTTCTAACTCTGAAAAAGTTCTGAAACCGTCCTCTAATCTCCGCCATTCTGCCTAGAGCGTGTTTCAAAAATAGGCGTTTCGTCACAAGGGCTAAAAGCCCTGGTCGTTTTAGGGCCAGTAACGCAGGCCTAAAGGCCTGCTCTTCCACCAAAAGAATTCTGAACAGCATTTTTGAAACACGCTGTAGTAACTGTAAAAACCTTACCACTACGACGCTGATTTAACTGGGGACCGGAGAATCTACCCCCAAATGTTGCGACGGCATGGATGGGTCAGGTACGCTGTTTGTGAGTCCCCATGCATGGGGCGCTAGAGTATGTTGAGCCGTTTGCGGGCGTGAGCGCAGTTTGTCACCCTCGAGGTGAGCGAAGCGAGCCGAAGGGTCTCCAACAATCCGCGTCATCCGCGATGACGTAAACTTGAGCCGTTCTGCGGGCGTGAGCGAAGCGGAGCCCGTAGGCGAAACCCTGAGCGGCAGCGAAGGGTCTCCAACAATCCGTGTCATCCGCGATGACGTAAACTTGAGCCGTTCTGCGGGCGTGAGCGAAGCGGGAGCCCGTAGGCGAAACCCTGAGCGGCAGCGAAGGGTCTGCAACAATCCGTGTCATCCGCGATGACGTAAACTTTCGTGGCCTTCCTATTCTCGGGTTCGATCTATGCTCAAAAAACCGTGAAAAACCTACGTCTACACAAATTAGAAATTACGAATTTCAAAATTACCAATTGGTTAATACCCCCCCTTTTTGGATACTCCATGGATACGCCAAGGATACTGCAACCCAGAGAAAGCTCGTTGGCGACTGATGTTGTGGTGGCAATCTACGAACAATAGGGCCGGTTTAGATGGGTCGGCCTGGTAAATTTGCCCCCAAATGTTGCAGCACTTTGAAACCAATGCTGCTGTTAGGAATCGGACAACGAATATGCGAACGATTCTGCGCCAGGAATTTGCACTTGCTTTTGATCAGCGCTTATCAGTCAAATCAGTGTCATCAGAGGTAAGATTTTGATGTTCCTTTGCTATCTGGGCAGCGCGGACGAGTCGGCATACAGCATCCCTGCACGATGGTAATCCAGTATGGCGTCTTTCTTCACGCCGGCTTTGTCCTTACCGCGCTGGTCCGCACAGGGCCTGGAAGGCAGAGGCATCGCCGTGCTGCAACTCGAATACGGTTGCGGTTTGTCCGTCGGGTGTGTGGGGGGAGAAGAGCCATTTGCCATCACGGAGTGTTCTTGCGGTTCCGGCAAGCTGCAAGTGGTCTCCGCTCCAGCGGCCTTTGAGCGAGGTGAAGTAAACGCCGTCGGTGGGAGTGCGTCCTGGATCGAAATCGACGATCACCAGGCTGGCATCGGAGTTGGAGCTGCCGTGCAATGGATAGATCTTTTGTGCGGCTCCGGCAAAGCACCAGCGTTCCTCGCCATGCAGTCTGGGTTTGCCGCTGCCACTTCGATTGGCGATGCCGTCGCCAATGAAATGATGAAGGTCGAAATAGACCGCGCCGGATGCGCCACTGGGCGTATGGAAGCGTCCGACCCAGGAGCCGACCAGCGCCGGTTTGCCGCCGAAAGAATAGGCCCATGGGGCCAGCCACAGGGCTTCGAGAGCATTCATCAGAAGCAGTAATCCGAGCAGCACTGCCGTCACCACCGCAAGGTATTTGAGGACGTTGCTAGTTGCGCTCCGAAAAAGAACGCGGAAAATAGAAGAAAGCGCGGACATGGGTGAGGCTGTGGCATTGTACTATGCTCCCATTGCGACCAAAAAACCAACTTCTTACCGCTGATTTACGCGGATTTGCGCTGATAAACCAAAAACCTTTGCAAGGCAGCGCGACATAGCCGCAACCAAAAAGCAAAGTCAAAAACTTCTTACCGCAGAGGTCGCAAGAAAGTGCGGAGAACGTAGAGGAAACCTAACCACACGTTCGCAGTGCAGGCTCCGGAACACGATGTTAAGGGCGAAAGGACACGAAGGAAAGGCAAGGAAAATCTTCGTAGCAGGGGACAATAATACAGAGGCAGCGGGGGAAACGTGAAAATGCCTCGTCTCGTTATTCTGGGGGGCACATCTCAGGGGTTCTTCGACGCGCCCTCACTCCTGCGTCGTTCGGGCTTGCTTCAGAATGACAGAATGATTTTTGCTTCTGACGCTACTGGCGGTAAGAAACGGTCGGCGGGCTCAGGGCAAGCTATATAATGTGCTGCTCTTCCACCGAAGAATTCTGCATGGCATTTAAGGAAATTCTGGTTTATTTCTTTCATGTTCTGCGTATAATCGGTTTCGAGTTTTTTCTTCTAATGTCAGCCTTCCGCAAACTCGTGCCCTTCAAGACCGGCTTTACTTGAACGATGTCAGCCTAAGCGCCCGTCGGTCGTTTCTCATTTTTAGTCCATCTACATACGGGGAGTTTTTATGCTGCACATTTTTCTATTACGCAGGGCATATCTGTTTGGGGCGCTTTGCCTTCTGAGTGTGTTGGTTTCTGCCACAGATGTTTCGCAGCCGGGCAAGCCTAATCAGGGACGATTTACGATTAAGAACGTCTTCACGGTGAAGGTGCCGGCGGGCTCGCAGACGGTGCGCATGTGGTTTGCGCTGCCGCAGGAGGATTCACACTCGATCATCCGCAATCTTAACGTGACCAGCGATTTTCCGGTCCGCTACGAGACGGATTCTTCCGGCAACCGAGTGGGTTACATTGAGCTCCACGGCCCGCAGCCGGAGCAGGTCACGATTCAGGAAGTTTTCGATCTCACGCGTTTCGAGATACGCAATGTCGTGAATGCGGCGGCCACGCGTCCGCTGACCGAGGCTGAGCAGACGGCTCTGGCGCGTTACCTGCAGCCTTCGACCCAAGTGATCGTGAACGACACGATCAGGAAGCTGGCTGCCTCCATCACCGGTGGCGAAACCAATCCGGTGCTGGCGGCGCGCAAGCTGTATGACTGGACGTACAAGAATGTAAATTACTGGGTGAAGGACCCGGACCATCTGAAGGCCTCTCCAGTCGGCAGCACCGAGTACTGCCTCAGGACAAAAACCGGCAACTGCACCGATTTCCATTCGCTGTTTTCATCCTTAGCAATGGCGTCTGGGATTCCCACCCGGATTGTCTACGGTTCATTGCTCAAGCCCACGTTGAACGGCCAGGAGATAGATGGCAGCTACCATTGCTGGATTGAGTTTTTTGCTCCGCGCCTGGGCTGGATTCCGCTGGATGCATCTTTGGCCAACATCTATGCTCAGGAGATCAAGATCGGCGACAACAACAAGAAGTTGGTGGAGTTGACGACCTCGACCGGATACCGCGGAGTGGACACCGGTAAAGTAGACTACTACTTTGGCAACCTCGACGAGCGGCGGGTTGTCTGGTCTGTGGGGCGCGACCTGATGATGCAGCCTCCGCAAGAGGACGGACCCGTCAATGCACTGTCCAAAATCTATGTGGAGGTGGATGGGCGACAATCTACGGCGTGGACACGGGTGTTCACGTATCGCGAATCCCGGTAATTTGAGTGTTCTGACAGGAGGCGTTACTCGATATGTTGTGGAAAGCTGATCCGACTTTTTATCCTTCTCCCAAGCTTGCTGCGCGCGGTCCACGGGAAACCCTTGCCTACGTTGCGGCTCTGAATGCCAACGGTTCCAATCAGCCGGACGCACTGGTGGTGGTGGACGTAGATCCGCAATCGACGAGCTTCGGGCAGATCGTCAGTCGCCTTGACATGCCCAATGCCGGGGACGAACTCCACCATTTCGGATGGAACGCGTGCAGCTCTGCGCTCTGCCCGCATTCGGCGCACCCGCACGTTGAACGCCGCTACCTGGTTGTGCCCGGGCTGCGCTCGTCGCGCATCCATATAGTTGACACCAAGCCTGATCCGCGACAGCCGAAGATTGTAAAAGTAATCGAGCCGCACGAACTGGCCGAGCGAACGGGCTACAGCCGTCCGCACACCGTTCATTGCGGACCCGATGGGATTTATATCAGTGCTCTGGGCTCACCCTCGGGCGAGGGGCCGGGCGGAATTTTTGCGCTCGATCATTACACCTTTGAGCCTTTGGGACGATGGGAGGTGCATCGCGGGCCGCAACAGTTTGCTTACGACTTTGCCTGGCACCTTGGCCACGATACGGCCATTACCAGCGAGTGGGGCACGCCGCGCATGGTGGAAGATGGTGTTGTCCCGGAGACGTTGCTCCAGGGAAAGTACGGTCACAGCATTCATGTGTGGGACCGTCCCAAACGGCGCCACTCACAGGTGTTGGATCTGGGAGCGGAACAACAGATGGTCCTGGAGCTTCGGCCCGCCCACGATCCCACCAAGGCATACGGGTTTGTCGGCGTGGTGATCTCTCTCAAAGATCTTTCCAGCTCTATTTGGCTATGGCACAAATCCAATGGAGCCTGGGCCATTCAGAAGGTGATTGAAATTCCAGCCGAGCCTGCAGACCCCGCCCAGTTGCCTGAAATTCTGAAAGGCTTCAAGGCGGTTGCCCCTTTGCTGACAGACATCAATCTCTCCGTGGATGATCGTTATCTCTACGCATCCTGCTGGGGGACGGGCGAATTTATCCAATACGATGTCTCCGATCCATTCCACCCCAAGCTGGTTGGCTCCGTACATACAGGCGGCATCGTGCGCCGCGCTGCTCATCCATCGCAACCCAAGAAACCGCTGAATGGCGGCCCGCAAATGGTTGAGCTCAGCCGCGATGGACGCCGCATTTACTTCACCAATTCTCTCTATGCTTCCTGGGACAGGCAGTTTTATCCTGACGGAATCGATGGCTGGATGGTCAAGCTCGATGTCAGTTCCAGCGGGGAGATGAAGCTTGATCCAAACTTCTTTGTGGATTTCGGCGATCTCCGCAGCCATCAGGTGAGGCTGGAAGGCGGTGATGCATCCTCGGACTTCTACTGCTATCCGTGATGCAATTCTGGCCCTGGGTCATGCTTTGCCTGCTCGGGGCCTATCACGGGCTGAACCCTGGAATGGGCTGGCTCTTTGCCTTGACGCTGGGATTGCAGGAAAAGCGCCGCGCTGCCGTAGTCAAGGCATTGTTGCCTATTGCCTTGGGGCACGCCGCAGCAATCTCCGTGGTCTTGATTGTGCTGCACTTTGCGCAGGACGCCTTGCCGCATCGTATTGTTCGGATTGTTACCGCGGTCATTCTATTCAGCGTTGGTTCTTACCGGTTGTTTCGGTCCAGCCACCCCCGAGGCGCGCGGATGAGGGCCGGAGCCAAAGACTTGTTCTATTGGTCGTTCCTTATGGCCTCCGCCCATGGCGCCGGCCTGATGCTGGCGCCGGTGTTGCTGACCCAGCCAATGCTTGGGATGGAACATCCGATGCATGGCGCGCACGCAATTCCTGCGCCCGTCACCCCGGCTGTTTTCGCGATGGCAGTTGTGCTCCATACCCTTGGTCTTTTACTTGTAGCTGGGGCATTGGCGCTGCTGTTCTATCAGTTTTATGAAAAGTTCGGCCTGGCATTGCTACAGCACACCTGGTTCAACTTCGATCTGCTTTGGGCCGTCACCCTGCTCGTGGCTGCCGTTTTAGCGTTGGTGTTGTAGCAAAGTCCCAATCTGGTCCAAACCGCCACCGCTCGCTTCCACACCTATACCAAGCCGCGCAATACAGATGAGGTCATTCAGCATGACGTTGCCGCTGCGCTCGCAGAAAAGACATGGTGTCCGGTTGGCTTCCCGAACCCTGTGACCCGGCCACCCGAACGTCCTGCCAACGGCTACAAGTAAGCCGCGAAAAGACAATACAGCCACGTTCCCAAAATGGAACTTCGCAGTTACTAAAGTTTGTCAACAGAGCTGCTGAAGATATACCCGCTCCCTGATGTGGGATATATTTCCATCGCCCTGTTAATCACCGTTTTTAGTCACTCAACACCGGCCATATAAAGAACGGTTATGGTGTCATCCAAGATCGTACGTTCCGACGTATGCCGGCCTACATGCTCTACTGCTGAGCACAATCATCTTCAACTCTGGGATTTTCCTTGCAGAAAGCACGAAGGAAGGTCCGTGGATCCAGGTTCTTTGGAGTGTCAAGTATGAAAAGGAGCAATCCATGAAGCGTCTTGTACCATTTTTCGCTGTATTGAGCATTTGCCTTCTCGCATGCCTGGGCTGGGTCGCCGGGCATCCTCAGACCGCCTCCGCCCACTTTGCATTCAGCGACGGGGATGACAAGGACCATGACCGTGGACATGATGGTGATAAAGACCGCGGTGATGACCATGACTGCCGGAAGGACGACCGCGATCACGATCGTAAAGATGAAGGCGATCATGACCGTAAGCATGAAGGTGATGATGACCGTGATCGCGCTGACCATGATGCCAGCATCGGATCATTCTTGGCGACCGTTACCAATTACGGAACCAACGTTGCCTCCCGATCGGTAATAACATTGCATCGCGACCGTACCATGTCGGTGATCGACTCGAATCAAGGAGGGCCGGGTACGCAGTTCAGCAGCCAGTTGGGCGCCTGGAAACGCGGGTGCGACGGGGCCATGAAAGGAAGAACGATCGACTTTTCATTCCCTCCGAGCGCCGGCATCGCCCGTGTGGACTATACCTTTGATGCCGATCAACCCGAAGACACGATCAAGGGCACCATCGTCCTGACTACCTTCCCGCTCACTGCAAATCCTTTGGATGGCGGAGGGACCGTAGTCGGCCACTTCGAGTTCACCGGAACCCGCATCAAGGTTCCGTAAACAGCGTTCCATAACAATCGTGCAGGCGTTGGGAGCTGGTCCCGACGCCTGTTTTTTAGATTTCAACGCTTGAGTTGCTTGAGAAAACCAGTTTTACAAAGCTCAAAATTCCATCAACATTTGAACGATCGAACGCCAAGATTTTGCACTTACTTTGATCAGCGCCTATCTGTCAATCAGCGTCATCAGCGGTGAGATTTTGATGTTCCTTTGCGCCCATTGCGTCCTTGGCGGTGAAATTTCAAATATGTTTGGTTAGTGCTTTGCTGTCTGGCGTTCTCCGGGGCGGTAGTCGGCCTCGATATGGCCGGCGAGTTGCGCCTGGGTGAACAGGACGGGCTTGGTTTTCATACCAACGAAGAGCGGAGACTGGTCGGCATAATGCGCGGAACTCTGGTCGATGGTTGACGTGCCGAACTGGTGGATGCTCTCCGATGTGAGTTTGCCTGTCTTGTCCCAAGTGACGAACATGATGAAGGTATCACCGGCGGACGCAGTCAGCGTGCCGTCCGGCTGCGGCTTGCCGTAGACGGCGCGGTAGGTGTCCGGGCCGCCATCGATGGCAAGGTTGACCTGGCCGCGACGCAGGCGGTTTACCTCGCCCCACTCCGGATCGAGACGTCCAAAATGCGTCTTAAGCGTCTGGATGGCCTCGCGGAGTGTGTCGATCGGTTGAGGCGGCTGCTTGCCCTCGATCTTGGCGACGAGCACCGGTGCGCCCATCAGGACCGCAAGTGCCGCGTTGCGGTTGGCAGCATCTGTTCTGTGGTTCCAGCGTTTCAGAATGTCGTGGGCCTGCCGAAGATCGGCATCCTGGCCTGGATCGATAGATATGACCTCATCAACCAACTTTGCCAGGTCGGAGCGGGTGCTATAGTCGAGATCATATTTGTATGCGCGAAAGGCCTCCGGCGTGATGTGCGAATCGGCTCCGAAGGTCTCGAGAGCGCGCCAGGCGCGGTTCGTCATGTCGTTTTGAATGCCAAGAGTAGGCGAGAAATCTTGGGGCTTGAGGTCGTCCGCAGGGGCTGTGGCGCGAAAGGGCGTGTTGTTGGAATTAAAAACGAAGGCCGCAGGTGGGTCCCAAAGTTGCGGTACTTTTTCGAAAGGCAGATATTTCTTCCAGATCAGATCGGAGCGGTCGCCCGGCAGAAAGCCCTTCCAGTCCATTCCTTCCTGCCGTACTGGAAACAATCCGTTATAGACATAGCCGATATTTCCTTTCTCATCGGCATAAATAAAGTTGAGGCTGGGCAGCGCCTGGAGTGCGAGGGCCGCGCGCCAGTCGGCGAGCGTAGCGGCTTTGTTCAAATGGTAGTACTCAAGCGGCTGGCGCACCTCATTCATGCCGGCATAACGGATGGCGAAAACGCCATGATCGGTCCTCATCACCGGGCCCTGCTCGGAGTAGAGCACCTCGCGATGTACAGTCCAGATCAGCGGTCCTAAGATCTTCACGCGGATTTTGGCGTCACTCTTCTCGAAGTCTCGCCATTGTCCATCGAGCCGATACTGATTGGGGTTCGCAGGATTAATGATGAGTTGGTAAACATCGACCAGATCGGGTTCGTTCACGGTATTGGCCCAGCCGAGATGCTCGCCATGACCGTGCAGCATGAAAGGAGATCCGGGGAAAAAGCCGCCGGCGACGTGCCAGCCCTGTCCGCTGTCGAGCACTGCTTCGTACCATGCGACCGGCCCGGTATAAGGCTGATGAGAATTCACTAGCAGCCGCGTCGCCCCATCCGCGGAGCGTGACGGGGCAACGGCAACGGCGTTGGAGCCGACAGGCAGCGGCGCATCGGTGATCAGAAAGGCGTCTTTGCCGTCGTTTGAAATAAAGGCCGCGTTGCTGCCGCTATTCGGGCTGTTCAGCTTCATTAATACCTTGTCGAGCCCGTAGAAGAAAGGTGTCTTGAAGACGAAGCCGGCGACAACATCCTTGCCGGTGAACGGTAACATCCCTTGCTCGACCTTGTCCTGGTGGAGCGCCGCGTAATAGTTCACGCCGTCGGCGTAGGCTTCCAGCACTTGGCGCACATCCGCGGGCAGGTCGCTTTCATATTTTGCATTGACCGTTTCCCACACCCGGAAAAGGTGGACAAGATAATCGGTCACGGCTGCTTGCCGGCCTTCGGTCGCGGCGAGCTGGCCTCGGACCGCAAGCGTCGCCAGTTGGATGGTCGCGAAGTCGTCCTCGGCATGAGCAAAGCCGAAGCCGAAGGCGACATCCGCATCCCTGGGGCCGATCACATGCGGCACACCGAATGTATCGCGCTTGATGCGAACGTCATATTGTTTGGCCTTGGCAATCAGGCTGGCCGGATCCGGCGGCGCAGGCTGTTCAAGCCGGTCGGCCACAATCAGAAATACGATAGCACCAACAATTAATCCTGCGAGAGCAAGAACGGCGATTTTGATATAGCGCATGAATCTTATGCTGCTTTCGTTTACGGACTTTCGCACCGGGATTATATCGGAAAGAACCCGGCAAACCGTTTTCCATCCAATGGCATCTCACAACCGATTGAATGGTCGCCGTTTCGTCTCGGCCCCGCTGTACTAGATATCGCCTTTTTTACGACCCAAGTTGATTGAGTCTCGTTCCTGACGAGCAGCAAGTGCACCAACGAGAAGTGGAATTTCAAAAGCCGCCAGTTGGAGGCGGACATACGGAAACAATTCGGGGGACCATGCGTTTCAGCTTTCGCATTATTCTTTCGCTTGTTGCTGTCCTCACGCTGGTGTCCCTGGTGTTTTCCTATTTCCAGTTCAGGGCGGAAAAACGCGGATTACAGCAGGAACTGCAGAGGCGCGCCCAGATCCTGGCTGAAAGCCTGCAAGAAAGCATTGAACCGTTACTGGAAAAGAGTTCGCCCAAGGCCTTGCAGCGCATTGTGGAAAGGTTCGGAAACCGGGAACACCTGGCTGGCATTGCCATCTACGACCAGCGTGAGATTCCCATCGCCGTTACTTCCGGCCTGGCCTCGCATTTTCCCGGCATCGCCTTTTGGCCGGGCAAGAGCGCACAAACCCACGGCACGGGGGCATTTTCCCAAGTCGGCCCCACCTATTTACATGTCTACGATCTGCCTTTGGATATAAACGGAAATTTTGCAGGCACTCTCCTGGTCGTCCACAATGCCGACTACATTAACGCTCAAAGCACAAGTTTCTGGCGTCATGCATTTCTCCGCATGCTGGTGGAGATATTTTTGATTGCGATCACCGCCTTACTGCTCATTCGCTGGAGCATTGAGGGGCCTATCGCGAGAACAGTGCAATGGATGAAAGCATTGAGGACAGGGAAGGCCCCATTTCGTCAAGGTCTCTCCGACCGCGATTTGTTTATGCCTCTACAGAACGAGGTGACAACCCTGGTGGAGAACCTGGCCGCAGCGCGAGAGTCGGCAGAAAATGAGGCGAGATTGCGGGAGGCCGCTGAATCCACCTGGACCGCCGAAAGATTGGCTGTGCATGTGCGCAGCAAACTCAATTCGAGCCGGCTCTTTGTAGTTTCGAACCGCGAGCCTTACATGCATACCAAAGAGGGCAAGACGTTTAAAGCCCTGATTCCCGCCAGCGGACTCGTGACCGCCCTGGAGCCGATCCTACGCGCCTGCGACGGCACCTGGATCGCGCATGGAAGCGGAGATGCAGACCGCGAAACTGTAGATAAGCATGACCGACTGCGCGTTCCACCGGATGACCCAAAATACACTCTACGCAGGGTCTGGCTCAGTAGAGACCAGGAAGAGGGATACTACTACGGCTTTGCCAATGAAGGGCTCTGGCCGCTTTGCCATATCGCACACACCCGGCCTCTGTTCCGGACAGCGGATTGGGAGTACTACCAGGAAGTGAACAAAAAGTTTGCCAAGGCTGTGCTGGAGGAGATGGCCAATACGAAACAGCCACTGCTGCTGATCCAGGACTATCATTTTGCGCTGCTACCTCAACTGGTCAAGCGCGAGCGTCCGGACGCCAAGGTGGCCATTTTCTGGCATATTCCCTGGCCCAATCCCGATGCCTTTGGTATTTGTCCGTGGCAGCGCAGGTTGCTGGAGGGATTGCTGGGCGCCGACCTTATCGGCTTTCACATCCAGTCGCATTGCGACAATTTCCTGGAGACAGTAAACCGCGCGCTGGAGTCTCGTATTGAATGGGAGCGCTTTGCCGTCAATCGAGAGGGCCATTTGACGGCGGTGAGGCCGTTTCCAATCAGTGTAGCGCCCGCGGAAGAATCTCCACAATTCGTGGGCTCGCGGCCTGCCAATGTAGAACGAGAGGCACTGTTCAAAGAGCTTGACGTTGAAGCCCTGTATCTGGGGGTGGGAGTTGACCGCGTCGACTATACCAAAGGGATTCTTGAGCGCTTTTTGGGGATTGAGCGGTTTCTCGAGCGATATCCAACTTATCGGGAGAAGTTCACGTTCGTCCAGATCGGCGCGCCCAGCCGCACCCACATCAAGCGCTATCACGAATTCCTGGCGGAGGTGGAGGCTGAAGCGGAGCGAATCAACTGGCGATTCCGTACCGACCGATGGAAGCCCATTGTCCTTCTGAAACGGCATCACAGCCACGATGAAATCGGACGGTTCTATCGCGCCGCCGATCTTTGCCTGGTCACGTCATTACATGACGGCATGAACCTTGTGGCCAAGGAGTTCGTGGCTGCGCGCAATGACGAAGAAGGAGTGCTTACGTTGAGCCGCTTTACCGGCGCTTGTCGCGAGTTGCGCGATGCCCTGATTGTGAACCCCTACGATACTGATGAAATATCGGAAGCGATCCGGTTTTCCCTGGAGATGGAGCCCAGCGAGCGACGCGCCCGGATGCAGCGCATGCGGCGGATTGTAAGAGAACAGAACATCTATCGTTGGGCAGGAAATCTGATAGCAGAGCTGTGCGAAATCCGGCCGGAGGAGACGGAGAGCGCCCGGAAACAGATTCCCAATGTAGCATAGAGATGATGGGCCCCAACACAATGATGGACATTGCGGCTTTGGCTTCCGACTACGACGAAACCCTCGCGTGTAACGGAAGAATCGAACGGCAAACGCTGGAAGCGCTGCTTCGGTTCAAAACATCGGGACGAAAGCTGCTTCTGGTCACCGGACGAGAGCTCGATGACTTGTTTAAGGTTTGTCGTGAGACAAACATTTTCGACGCCGTGGTCGTAGAAAATGGAGCAGTGCTCTATATCCCCTCAACGCAAAATCTGACTTCGCTGTGTGACCATCCTCCCCGGGAGTTTGTAGAGGCCCTTCGCGAACGGGGAGTACATCCTCTTTCTGTTGGCCGTTGCATTGTGGCCACGCAGCAACTGCACTATGAGACTATGAGGAAAATCATCCGTGAGATGGGCCTCGACATGCATTTGGTTTTAAATCGGGCCTCCGTGATGGCGCTTCCAAGCGGCATCAACAAAGGCACAGGTTTCAAGCTCGCCCTGAAGAAGCTGGGACTAGCGGCTGAGGACGTGGTTGGCATCGGCGATGCGGAGAATGATGAGGCCTTTCTCGACGAATGCGGACTTTCAGTAGTGGTTGCCAATGCTCTGCCAGAATTGAAACAGGCCGCAGATATCATCACGCTCCATGAACATGGTTCGGGGGTGGTGGAAATCATCGAAAAAATCATGGCCAATCAACTGCCGACAGTCGTTAGGTGATGACCAGGGTTCTTTTTTGATCTCCCGATCACCACATTTCCCGATCACGATACTGTTCCAAGTTTCAAATATCTTTGGCTAGGTTTAGGAACCGTAAAGTTTTGTGAATCGGCTGTGAATCGTTCAGGAACACTGCACTGTAGCCGCTTACAAGTATTTACCCTCCGTTATTCACTCTTTACCACAATCACCTCCAGCCCGGGGTTAGAGCCACCAGGAGCTAGAGATCAGCTCCCTGGGGGTCCAGCAATGAAATATATCAAGAGCAAATGGTCCGTGATCGCAGTCGTGCTGATTGCGATTGGCGTGCTAACCGCTTTCCGTTTGGAGTCAAAAAAAGCTCCGCAACAGATAACGGAAAAAGTCCGGAAGGGAGACATTCAGAACGTTGTCCAGGCGACGGGCAGCATTAATGCTGTTACGACTGTACAAGTTGGCTCCCAGGTTTCAGGGACAATCCAGAAGTTATACGCAGACTTTAACTCACACGTCACGAAAGACCAGATCATAGCGCAGATTGACGCCTCATTACTTCAGGGCGCGCTGCTGCAAGCGAAGGCCGATCTGGCGGATGCTCAGGCCAACCTGCTGGCTGCCAAGGCCAACATGGAGAAGGCCCAGGCAGCCTCGGTGCAGACGAAGCTGGATTATGACCGCAACAGCGCGCTCGCTAAAGAGGGTGTGATTGCAGCCCAGCAATTGGATGCCGCACGCGCCACCTGGCAAAGCGCCGACGCTGCCGTTTCTGCCACCAAGGCCCAGGTCACGCAGGCTGCGGCGCAGGTCCAGCAGAAAGCAGCGGCGGTTACGGTTGCGCAAACCAACGTGGACCACACTACGATCCGCTCGCCGATTGATGGCACGGTCGTCGCTCGCAACGTAGATGTGGGCCAGACCGTGGCTGCATCTCTACAGGCGCCTACGCTGTTCACCATTGCGCAGGACCTTACGAAGATGCAGGTGTATGTGAGCACGGATGAAAGCGATGTGGGCGCTATCCGTCCGGGACAAAACGTCAATTTCAAGGTGGATGCCTTTCCGAAGGAATCTTTTGGCGGCAAGGTATCGGCAATACGGCTGAATGCCGCAACGGTCCAGAACGTTGTGACCTATACGACGGTGGTGGACTTCGACAATCCGGAGATGAAGCTGTTCCCCGGAATGACAGCCTACGTGAACATTCCAGTGGCGACTGCCAGTAACGTGGTCAAGGTCCCGAACGGCGCCCTACGTTACACCCCTGACCTGACTGCAGATCAGTTGAACGCTCTGTACCAGAAGGCGGGAATCGCGCCAACCGGCGGACGCGGCAAGTCGGGCAAGGGTACGCAAGCAGATCAGCAGGCCACTACCGCAGTTGTCTGGAAGTTGGCAGCGGACAAATCGGTGGAACCGGTCCAAATCAAACTGGGAATTACCGATCACACTACGACCGAAGTGGCACAGCTCATGAAGGGCTCGCTGAACCCAGGGGACGAAGTGGTCGTTGGTTCGGCCGCACCGGCTCAACATGCCAGCGGAACCACCAGCGCTCCCGGCATGGGCGGAAACAATATCCGTATGGGACGGTAATGCATAGCGGCTGATTCGGTGCAAGGAGGATTTATGGCAACCATCACTCAAGTCGAAATGAATGTGGGAGCAATGGCAACGCTGGCCGTCCCGGTGATCCAGGCAGAAGAGGTGCACAAATACTACGATCTGGGGGAGACCAAGGTGCACGCTCTGCGTGGGGTCGACCTGACGATTGAGCCAGGAGAGTTTGTCGCCATCATGGGCTCCAGCGGCAGCGGAAAATCCACCTTCATGAATATGCTTGGCTGCCTGGATAAGCCGAGCAGCGGCAGATACATCCTGGAAGGCACGGACGTTTCCCGGTTGGACAAGAAGCAACTGGCGGAAATCCGCAATCGCAAGCTTGGATTTGTTTTTCAGGGATTCAATCTGCTCTCTCGTACCACGGCGCTCGAAAATGTGGAACTGCCCACGCTCTATGCGCACATGGACAAGATGCAGCGTTTCACCCGCTCTAAAGAGGTGCTGGAGATGGTGGGCCTGGGAGAGCGGCTGGACCACTTTCCATCACAGCTTTCCGGCGGACAGCAACAACGTGTGGCCATTGCGCGTGCGCTGGTGAATCGTCCATCGATTCTGCTGGCGGATGAGCCCACCGGAAACCTGGATAGCCGGACCTCGGTGGAGATCATGCAGATCTTTCAGGACTTGAATAACAACGGGCTGACCATTGTTCTGGTCACCCACGAACAGGATATCGCCCAGTTTGCAAAACGTATCGTCGTGTTTCGCGATGGCAAGATTCGTCACGACGATCCTGTACGGGACAGGCCACGCGCATCCGAGATGCTTAAGGCCCTGCCCACGATGGATGAGTAAGGGGGATTTATGGAACTCATGGCAATTTTACGAATCGCGCTACGCGCTTTAATGCGCAACAAACTGCGCTCTTTGCTGACCATGCTGGGAATCATCTTTGGAGTGGGCGCGGTAATTGCTACGGTAGGTCTTGGGCAAGGAGCCCAGCAGCAGGTGCAGGACCAGATCGCCTCGATGGGGACAAACCTGCTGTTTATCAGCTCCGGAAGTGTTAATCGTGGCGGCTTGCATCTGGGTGGCGGCGCAACGAAGACCCTGGTCTACGATGACATGAAGGCAATTCTGCAAGAAGTGCCTGCTATTTCATCGGCGGCGCCCAGTTCCGGGGCCAGCGCCCAAGTTGTCTCTGACAATCAGAACTGGTACACGCGTGTTACCGGCACTGAGCCGCCCTATTTTCAGATCAGAAACTGGGATTTTGCTCAGGGCTCCACCTTTACCCAGGATGATGTGGGCCGTTCCGCTAATGTGGCGGTGCTGGGCGCGACTGTCCAGCAAAACCTGTTTGGAAATGCCAATCCTGTGGGTCAGACAGTCCGCATTGGCAATCTTCCTTTCCAGGTGGTGGGTGTGCTGGCGGCAAAAGGCCAGTCCGGCATGGGACAAGACCAGGATGATGGCGTGTTTGTGCCAATTACCACGCTGCAAAAGAAGATCACCGGGCAGGACTGGCTGCAAAATATCGTTGCATCAGCAAGTTCGCAGCCGGCCAGCTATGCAGCCCAGAGTCAGATTACGGCATTGCTGCGCGACCGTCACCGCATCCGCTCCGGCCAGGACGATGACTTCAGCGTGCGTAACCTCGCTGATGTGGCGCAACTGGCGGATAAATCTTCCAGCATCATGACCCTGCTGCTGGCGTCGATTGCCGGTGTGTCTTTGATCGTAGGCGGCATCGGCATCATGAATATCATGCTGGTATCGGTCACGGAGCGCACCCGCGAAATCGGAATTCGTATCGCCATCGGCGCGACCGAATCAGATGTCCTGCGGCAGTTCCTGAGCGAATCTGTGGTGCTCAGCCTAGCTGGGGGCATCATCGGGATCTTCTTTGGCGTCGTATCCTCCATCACCATCACCAAAGTATTGGGATGGAACATCCTGATAGCGCCAGCCGCAGTCGGGGCCGCTGTGGTGTTCTCCACTGCTGTAGGCATATTCTTCGGCTTCTATCCGGCACGTAAAGCAGCGCGACTCGATCCCATCGAAGCGCTTCGGTTTGAATAAGTAGGGAGTTTGGGAGTCCGGGAAGCAAGAATATCCCGGACTTCCTCATAACCTTGAGTTGATGGGAACATTGCCAGTGAGGTCTCGTCCTTGATGCCCGACTTCCTCTGCTTCCTCCGCTGCCTCCGTGTTTCAAAGGTTTTGGTTTTATCAGCGTTCATCTGCGCAAATCAGCGGTAGGAAGTTGGTTTTTCTTTTGGTTGCAGCCGTGCTGCGTTGTGACCTTTGCGTTAGAAGCTTTTTATATAGCCGGGCTGTGCAACAAACATACTCATTGATTTTCCAAAGCCATTGTCCCGATTCCAGACTGCGGAAATCACCGGGACAGTTGGCAACTAACGAATCCTAGCGTTTTCATTGACTTCTGAGCTTCTACATTTTGGCCAATCACGTGCCTTATTCATTTGCAAGAGGAATGCAGTGATGGCTACAAATGTACTCAACTCAACAACGCCGCGGAAGCAAATTGCCGCCACGGTTTTTTCTTTTATGATTTTTCTGGCTTGCAGCTCCCTGGCCCATGCCCAGGGCAGAGGCGTAACATCGTACGAGGGAAGGTCGGCCCAGGGTACGCTTACCGTAACAGTAACGATCGTGACTTCGGTGGGCGTGATCACAGGTCCGGATGGACAGCAGAAGGTGGTTATTGCCAATGCCGCCGATCCAGCAGACAACGTCTCGTGGCTCCAGACCGCTGCAAGCACTAAGCCATCGTCGGAACACACCCAAATGACCAAGCAATGTGAGGTTTCAGGACGGCAATCTTCTTCAACCCCTTGCAGCCAGGTGACGATCCAGCCAGCCGCAGCAACTTCGAGCGCAAGCACCGCGATGAGTAAGTAAAAGGCAGGCAAGAAGACGCATGACAAGATTTTCAACTTACTAAATTACCAAATTACTCAATTTCAAAATTCTTCAGTTGGCGTTCATCTTCTCAGCAATTCTGCGCATAAGTGCCTTTTCCATGAAATTAGTCGTATTCTTAGTTGTGAGCATGGCTATCAGCAGACCGACGCCTGTATGCTCACCGATTCGATGTCACTGAAAGTACTTATTGTCGAGGATGATACAGCACTCCTGAAGTTGATGAGCGAGGTTTTCACGTTGGCTAATGTTGATGTGCGGCCTGTAAATGACAGCCAGGATGCCGCCGCGCTGGTGGACGCCGAGAGGTTCGACGGGATTTTCCTCGATCTGCAAATGCCCAAAATGGACGGCTTTGAACTTGCGCAGCATATTCGACGCTCTTCATGGAACCGGTCTACACCAATCATCGTGGTGACCGGCGGCGATGGTGGAAAGATAATGCAACGAGTGTTCGACGCCGGAGCGACCTTCTTCCTTCAAAAGCCGATCGACAGGCATAGACTGTTACGGCTCTTGCGAATCACGCAAGGAACAATGGCCAATAACCGGCGGAAGTCCATACGGGTTCCACTTGAGATCCTGGTTTCTTGCGAAAGTCGAAGCACTGAAAAAGGAATGAGCTGGGACATCAGCGAGGGCGGAATTCTACTCGACGGGCCCCATCTCCATCTAGGAGACCACGTGAAACTGTCATTCCAGTTGCCGGGTACTCAGGTGATGGTCAGCGCTATCGGAACTGTCGTCCGCCGGGATGAACAACAGCGGGCGGGTGTGCGATTTGTCTACATCAACGAAGCAGGACGAAGTGCTATTCGCGAGTTCGTTTACCAAGGGGGAATGTGACAGGACAGCGTTTCAACCAAATTTTGTGAGAGAAGAAGATGTTCGATCTGGAGCAATTATCGAAGCTGCGATTTGGGATGACTGCGGTTCCCGAAGTTGGTGGCAAGCCTGGAGATTACGAAGAGAAGTGGAGTCAGTGGTTGCTTGAACGCTCATTCTTTCGAGATTTCGTATACCGGAATCCGCCAGTAAAGAAGGGTCAGGAACTTGCTGACGCTGTAGTGCTATTTGATGACGTGGCCTTGATGGTGCAAGTCAAGACACAATGCGGCAAGCATGATCCGATATCGTGGGCAACAGAGAAGCTGCTCGAAGCATTCGGACAGCTTTGCAAAACGCGTGACAATTTGGCGTGTGGGCATATCAAGATGTTAAAAAATGACTTTTATGGGGACATAGCGTTCGACCCAAAGCGCTATCCCAACCGGTTTGGGTTGATAATCCTTGCGCATAATTCAGATCCCTACATAGCTGCAAAATTGGCCCCGGAAATACTCACAGCAGGATTTCCTGTCCATGTGTTTTCACTGCAAGATTTTGCAATGATTGCTTCACGGTTTGACACGGCAGGAGATTTGATCACTTTTCTGGAACTCAGAACGGATATTGCGCTGAAAATACAGCTTTTCGTCCAAGATGAGATCGGCAACATGACCCGCATGTTCCCCCACGTGAAAGAGACATACGAAACTCACATGTCGAGCACGACTCCAGAAATATTAAAGAAGATGACTAGAAGCTTCGAGGAAGCAGCAACTGGCAAGCTGATGGAATCGGAGGATTGGAAATATAGTCTTTGCATTGACGACATGATTGCCCATGTTCACGACATCGATCCTGGCTTGGCCTGGAATAAAGACAAGGCTAACAATCATGGCAGCATGGAGGTCGCAAGATTTCTTGGATGGGTCACACGCAACCGGCGAATACGGTTAGGTAAAAGAATTATGGCTGAATGCGAAGCGGCTAGGAACGGCCAGATTCACTATTTCCCTCATGTACAACCATCAAGGGGAACAGTCTGTGTATATTTCGTAAGCTCACTAGGGCGCTCTGAACGTGTTGATGCTCTTAGATTCCTCGTCGATTATGCCCACATGAAATACGGTGTTAAACAATCTCTCGGCATTGCGACTGAACCAATTGGCAATGGCCGATCATACGATTTTGTCGTGCGGCAGGGAGAAATGGCACAGGAGTTTGTGAAACATCTGAAAACCCTTGATGATCCGTTCTCTTCGGAAATGCCACTTTTCTAAAGGTAACAATGATGAAAAAGATCGAATCGGTCTTCCTCAGTGGCAGTAGGATGATATCCATTTGCTTTTCTTGAATTGGTTGGATAGAGCAGGAAGCAAAACCCCTGAAATCAGGCGGGTTTGACATTATAGTAAATTTACTATATATTGCCGAGGTGAAGTTTGGACAGACTTAAGCCCCCGGTGCTACGACCCATTGTTTGGCTTGGAAATTCGAAAAAGAATCTTCAAGATTTCCCAGATGGCGCACAAAAACTGTTGGGGGACGAGCTTCAGCTTATCCAGTTTGGAGGTATGCCGAAGGATGCCAAACCTTTCAAGGGTGTTGGGAGCGGCGTTCTTGAGCTTGCACTGCGATACGACTCCGACGCCTACCGTGTTGTGCTGGCCTTACAGATTGGCAAGAGGATTTATGTTTTGCACGCCTTCCAGAAGAAATCAAAGAAAGGCATTAAGACCCCACAGGAGGATATTGACCTGATCAAGAAGCGATACAAGGAAGCGAAGGAACTGGCAAATGAAGACGAAAAGACGAAAACAAATTGAATTCGAAGAGGGTTCGGGAAACATCTTTGCGGATCTGAATCTTAAAGATGCTGACCAGCTTCTGGCACGCGCCCAGATCGGATTCCACGTCTTTAAAATCCTCGAAGCCAAGAAGCTAAAACAGCGCGAAATCGCCGATGTTCTAGGCATTGCACAGCCCGACGTGTCACACCTGATGAATGGGCATTTCAGCCGCTTTACGACGGACAAGCTGCTCGATTTTTTGAAACGACTTGACAGGAAAGTGACGATCGAGGTCAGCCGTCATCACAAAGGCGAACCCTACCAGCAGGTGACTTTTGCTCCGTAAGTGTATCCGAGATAAATCGAATGCCAACAACAGCAGAACTGCAAACCCTTCTCGAATTTCCGGTTGAGAAACTGACGGTGGAGTACAAAAGCTGGTTGAACCCGGAAGAGAACACAGGAAACGCTACCTTGCGCCACGCTGCCCGACTCTGCTCGCTAACGCACTCTCGCCCACCAAACATCGTGAGCCCGCATCAAACCCACCGCCGCACCCGCGCTTTGTACGCCCGGTACGCATCCCCAAACTTCCGCTCCAGATAACGTTCCTCCCGGGCGACAACGCCGACATTGATCACCCACAGCAGCGGCGCCACCAGCACGATCGCCCACAGGCTTCCCGCCGCGACGCTTAGCCCCAAGTAAACCAGCGTGGTCCCCAGATAGAGCGGGTTCCGCGTTCGCCCATAGATGCCTTCGACGACCAGCGCCGTCGTCGGCAGGGTCGGCGGAATATTGGTGCCGGCGGCCAGAAAGCGCCGCGTGCCCATGCCGATCGTGACAAAGCCGCCCGCCGCGAGTGCGGCGCCGGCCAGGTAGCGGGCGAGCGCATGTGCGGCCAGGATCGGGAGCGGAACGACCGCTTCGAGGACCGTTGCCGCCGCCAGGAAGCCGAGGAATATCAGAGGCGGTAGCGCGATGACGCCGGCCACGTCTGGCGCGCCCGATCCGCCCGCCGCCTCCTCCCCACTATCCGATCGCGACGCCACAGCGGCCCCGCCCGCGTCCGCCCGCATGGCGAGACGGATGCCGTACAAAATCGACAGGACCGCAGTTCCGCCTGCCAGGATCAGCACCGTCTCAGAAATGGCCATGGCCGAACCTCCCGCATGCGCGCCCGTTCCGCACTAGAAACTGTCCTATGGCTCAACGCCCGGCCCGCGCCAGGGCACAGAAAATCAACAAACATTTCTGCCCGATTTTGATCAGCACCGCGCTAATAAGACACTACCAAATGGCTTGACACTTTGAAGTCCTCGCCGCCAGCCGTCATTTGACCTCGAGCAGCTCCACATCGAAGATCAGAGTTGAATTCGGCGGGATGTCATCGCCAGCCCCACGAGAGCCATAGCCCAATTCCGGCGGAATGCGTAGTTGGCGCTTGCCGCCCACCTTCATTCCTGCCACACCTTCGTCCCAGCCTTTGATTACCATGCCTACACCCAGGACAAACTCGAAAGGCTGGTCCCGATCATGAGAGCTGTCGAATTTTTTTCCGTTGGTAAGCCAGCCAGTGTAATGCACCTTTACGTGCTTTCCGGGTGTGGCAACTATGCCCGCACCGGTCGCCAAGTCCCAGTATTGCAGGCCGGATGCGGTGGTCTGTGGCGCTCCATTAACCTTCGTTGGACCGGACTTGGAGTCGGATTTGGAGCAGGAAAGGCACAACAATGTCAGCAGAAGAACAAGCGGGAAGAATTTTCGACTCATAGGTTCGCATTCATGATAGCAGGCATTTGTAGAGGCGCACTTGTTGCGCCTCTACAGTCATCTGAATGTGTTCTGGGTTAAAACAAGTTCCATAGAAACTGGTTATAAACGTCGTGGTGATATTGCACTTCAGGGGCCTTTACGAACGTGCCTAGCAGACGCGGGCAGCGATCGGCCGACGCCTGTTTCAGGTCGGCATAGCGGCCCTTCACATCGTCACCCAGGAGCTTGGTTGTCCATTCGGCCTTTTTGAAATTCTCGATTGCGGCGTAGATGTTGTCCGGCAGGTATCGTTCGGCTTGGCGCAGATTTTTGATCTTCGCCGTCTCGCCATCTACACCGGTCTTGAAGATCGAATACATGACCATGTAGGGGTTGGCATCCGGAGCGACCGAGCGAACTTCGACGCGCATGCTTTTCTCGTTGCCGATAGGGATACGCACCATCGATCCGCGGTCCGTAGGCGAAGCTTTGATCTGGTTGGGGGCTTCGAAGTGCGGATCGAGGCGGCGATAGGCGTTGACGCTGGCATTCAGCATAAGGCAGAGATCATTGGCGTGCGTCAGAATACGATCGATGAATGCCCAGCCGCACTGGCTCAGCTTTTCTTCGCCATTTGGGTCCCAGAAAAGGTTCTTGCCGCCCTTACTTATAGACACGTTGGTGTGCATGCCATTGCCGTTCACGCCCACTACCGGCTTAGGCATGAAGCAGGCGGTCAGGCCCATCTTGGTGGCCACCTGGCGGCAGATCAGTTTGTAGAGTTGGATCTGGTCGGCTGCCGCCACCACTTCGCCATAGCTATAGTTGATCTCGAACTGCGAGGGCGCGACCTCGGGATGGTCTTTCTCATTCTGGAATCCCATGGCGCGTTGTACCTCGGCGGTGGTGTCGATGAAAGTACGCAGAGGATCGCCGGGCAGCGAGTGATAGTAGCCACCGGTGTTGACGTACTCGAACTTACCGGTCTCATGGTAGCGGCGCTCAGCATCCGCCCCTTTGAAAAGGAAGCCTTCAATTTCGTTGGCTGCATTCAACGTGTAATCTTCCTTTTTGTGCAGTTCCTGGGCGAATGACTTCAAGATGCCTCGGATGTCGGCGCTGTAGGCTGTGCCGCCTTTGTCAATGACTTCGCCGAACACCAGCACCTTCCCGGAGCCGAACACATCGGCGGGCGCCCAGTAGAATGCGCTCCAGTCGATTTCCAGACGCAAGTCGCTCTCGCGCTGTGCGGTGAAACCACGGATCGAAGATCCGTCAAAAGTGAGGTTGTCCCAGCTCTTGATCAGGAATTTCTTGTCGTAATCCAGCATGTGCAGGCGGCCTTCCAGGTCGCTGAAAAGCACGGTTACGGCCTTGATGCGTTTTTCGTCAGTAAGGTATTTGAGCCGTTCTTCCTGGATCTTGTGGACGGCAACGCGGCTATGGCGCTGCTCTTTGGCCTTCAGATTCATCTGCTCCAACTCGTCGTACGAGAGCGCCAGAAAATTACGCAGTTCGTTTGACATGACCCTCCTCAAGATGTGGTTCGTAAAGTTTCGATCAAATAGTTAGGATATCGCGGGACTTCGCCAGCCGCCAATTAAAAGAGGTTATCAGGTTTATTGAAGGAATTTATAGTGCGCAGATTTCCACAGGCAAGCCCGTTGGGTGATCCAGCGACAGGATGATCGGAAGATTTACTCCATCCCCACCTGTTCAACACGGTAGCCCTTGTCCTGGAGCAGTTTCACGATGCCTTTGTCGCCGATGATGTGGGCCGCTCCCACTACCACGAAGCAGGACTCCTTGCCCTTCAGGTAGCTTTCCACCTTAGCGGTCATCGTGACATTGCGGTCATCGACCATTTTTTTCATGAGGGATTTTGGCGTCGACTCTTCTTCATGGACCAGCTTCAGCAGCGCATCTGCGTCCCCGGCAAGATAAGACTGCTGCATCTTCCGGATCATCTCTTTGGCCTTTTCCACATTCTTGAGTGAAGAGGCCAGCAACTCCTGTTGCTCCTGTTCGGAGGCGGAGGCAAACAACGACATCTGGAAATCGGCGGTCTCCAGTTCATCGATACGTTGGGGCTCTTTGACCTCGTTGAGGAAATGCATGTCAATACCCAGAAGCGGATCTTCTCCGGCCTGCTGGAATGAGAACGCGACAACAGTGAGGGCGGCAGCCCAGGGCTTCATCTTTTCTACGACCATCTTCGGCAATCCGTTCTTGGAACAGAAAGCGTCCAGAGCGTCTGCCGTCTCTTTTGAGAGATGCTTGAACAATGAGTCGTCCCCGCCATACATTCCGGACTCCATCATCAGCTTTACCATCTTGGACTGGTCAATGTTCTTAATGTTGATCTCCACCGCCAGTACCTTGGACGTGGCAAACGCGGATTCCACAGTCTGGGGCAAGGGATACATGCTGCTGTCGCCAACATGGATGGATCCGACGAGATAGACGGTATTGGTCGGCGAAGTCGCCTTCCACATCAGGAAATGCCGGGTGGCCTTGGCAGCCTGCGGTGCGCTTTGGGCAAGGGCTTGGCCTGTAACCAGAAATGTAAGAAATGTAACAAACCAAGCTCCATAATTGCGGAACCGCTTCGGCATGTCGATTCTCCCCGTGGATAACTTAGGATTGACTAGCAGATTATATTGGCGCAGAGACAGAATCGCCAAGCATGATTTCTTACCGCCTAAGCAGCTTGGTCTTCATCGCGTCGCGGACGTTCAACGAGGCGCCGCAATTTCTGATCGGCGTAGGAGGCAGCTCGGAACAAACAAATGCCGGCCACAAGGACTGCGGCCCATCCGATGGCAAGAATGATCCAAAGCAACATTTATCTGCAAATAGATTCAAGTAAATAGAGCTGGGTTGGCCGGAAGAATCGGGTGATCTGGTAATTGGATGGTTCCGATCTATCAAGGGTCGCAGACTACAAATTTTATAAAATTTCCCAATTACCAATTTTCCCAATTATCAATTTTTCCGGATTCCCCCGATCCTAGTGCGCGGGTGACTTGTACACCTCTCCACCTTTCATGACGAAATCAATTTTCTGGAGAAGGGTAATATCGCTCAACGGATCACCTTTCAGAGCGACCAGATCGGCGTATTTCCCGGTAGTGATGCCGCCCAGGTCATTCTGCATTCCCATCATCTCGGCTGGAGTGGTGGTGGCTGAGCGAATGGCCTGGATGGGAGTCATGCCGTACTTGACCATGTAAGGGAACTCCACGGCTGCGTTGATTTTCCAGTCAAAGCCCCCTACGTCTGTGCCAAAGACAATTTTCACGCCGGCACTCAGGGCGCGGCGAAAGGTGTCTTCATGGATCTTGATCATGTCGAGCCACACCTTAGCGCCTGCGGCGGCGCGTCCCTGAGCAACGTATTCGCCAACATAGATCGTCGGAATGTAATAGATGTTCTTCTGCACCATGGTCTTCAGGTCAGCTTCCGTGATGTAGTTGCCGTGCTCAATGGAGTCGACTCCGGCCTCCACTGAATTGTGTACGCCGTTCAGCGCCATGGCGTGGGAAGCTACTTTGTGATGTTGGCGATGGGCCTCATCCACAATGGCCCGCAGCTCATCCATGGTGAAGGTTGGTATGTCATCGAGCACACCATCGGGACGCACGAAATAACTACGATCGGAATAAACCTTGATCCAGTCAGCGCCAAAGCTGATCTGCTCGCGGACGGCCTTGCGCGCATTGTCGGGCCCATCGACCAGTTGTACGCCATGAGGTACCGGAACCTCCGGCGCATAGCCCTGCAAAGGATAGGCTCCGGTAACGTCCATGGCGCGCGTAGCAACTTGCATTCTTGGTCCAGGAATAATTCCCCGGTTGATGGCTTTCTTTAAATCTACGTCGGCATAGCCGGCGCCTTCAGTCTCAACGTCGCGAATGGTGGTGAAACCATTCTCCAGGGCGCGTTGGGCAGAACGCGTGGCCAGAATCGTGCGGTAAGCAACCGACTGTTTCAGCAACTGCTGGTCATAGTCTTCGGCGGTGATATCACCCTGCAAAAGTACATGGGTGTGAGAATCAATCAGACCCGGCAGGCAGGTATGGTCTGAAAGATCAATCACCTGCGCGCCGGATAGCGGCTTGCCGTTTTCGAGCACCTCCCGGATACGCTCGCCCTCCACCGTGATCAGAACGTTATGCTGGATTTGTCCATTGGCAGGCTGGATCAGAGATCCACAGCGCACCAGCCGGACCATCGGTTGAGCAGGTTTTGAGTTGGTCTCCTGGCCATTCGCCAACAGCGATAGAAAGAGTAAAGCAACAGGAATGAAATAACGTTTCATAAACACTCCAGAGAAGCAGGCAATCCTATCAGAAATAAAAATTTGTAACGAAGCAGGGCCCTTGACCACTCCTTGACCACTATTCTTGTAGATCTTGCTCACTCGCTTTTCCTATGTGCTGAAGCACTGGATCGGCTGGGATGGAAGCGCTTGGAAGCGGCTAAACTCGCGGGTTTAATGTGGTACTATGCATCACCCCTAATCGGAGTCAATCATGGCTACAGCCTTACGTCCCATGAGCACCGGCGAGGTGCTGGACCGCACTTTTAATCTCTACCGTAGTCATTTTCCGTTGTTTGCGGGTATTGCCACGATCCTGTCTCTCATGATTGTGCTGGGATCGTTGATTAGCATATTGCTGACCTATTATTTTCCAGCAGCAAACTTCGATCCCCAGAATCCTTCCTCCATCATTTGGTTCATTGGAACGTGGGTCGTTGGTCTTCTCTTATTTTATTTGACAGGCTATGCGCTGGCTTCCGGGGCCACAATTTACGCTGTTTCCCAAGTCCACCTCAGCAATCCGGCAACCATTAGAGGTTCTTATAGGAGAATTTATCCCCGCCTTTGGTCTATAACTGTGATTGTGCTCAGGGTTTTCGTGCGGTGCATGGGAGCTCTCTTGCTGCCCTATCTACTCATGTTTGTCACGTTTCTCAAGATAGGCCCACCGATTGCCAGGTCGCTGATTGTGAGTGGCGGTTCGCTGGCTGCGTTCAGGGTTATCCTGGTGGTCCTGCTTCTCGGTTCGTTCCTGGGAGGCCTGATTTGGTCCATACGGCTGTACTGCAGATATTCCCTGGCCGTGCCTGCGTGCCTGCTGGAAAAACTACCCTCGGGCGACGCCGTGAAAGCGGGCCCGGCGATCAAAAGGAGTGCGAATCTGGCTAAGGGTGCTCTGTTCCGTGTTTTTGTGGTTATTCTTCTGGTGACAATTCTTGACTTTGCCTTTACCTTTGCACTGCAATATCCAGCGACATTCATCGGGAACCAGGACTCGTATCTCGTAATTGGCTGGAATCTTTTGGTCACGTTCATTGCTTCCACGCTGGTGTTTCCCATCAGCACAATTGCGATTTCTTTAATCTATTATGATCAACGAATCCGTAAAGAAGCCTTTGATTTGCAGCTCATGATAGAAGCGGTAGGTCAAGCCCAAACTTTACAGCACCAAAACATTGCGGCAGCCCCCGGCATTGGATGAGAACCGGCGCCACATTTCTTAAGACTTGCTTTTGCCTGCTTTCGGTGCTGTCTGTTGCTGCTGCGGCTGACAGGCTGTCTCCGCCCGAATACCATCACCAACTTCAGGAACTGGCCGGCAGAATCGAACAACTAGGACAGCACCCCGAAGAGGTGGGCAGGCTCGAAGCTGAACTCCCCGACCATATCTCTGTAGCTGCTGATTCCAGGGAATATTCGCTCAGCTACGAATGGTTAAAGAATGATCTCAAAGAATTCGAAAAAGCCAACATCGAGCGCCGTGCCGAGCTCTTGCAGGAAATCAAAACCCATCTACACGTCCTCGATGAGCAGTTTGCGGGCTTCGCAGGCTCCGCAAAAGGCCAACAGCAGAGCCAGCTCAAGCTGGAAGAGATCCTTTCCCGGCACGAGTTCCAGCGCGTCCATGGGCCAAGCGCATGGGACATCTGGTGGGAAAAGGTATTGCGGAAGCTTGCTAGCTTCTTCACCGACCGAGCCAGGAGGGTGAGCATCGATCCTGTAAAAGTTGTCATATATTTGATGGTAACGGTGGCTTGCATCATGTTTGCCATCTGGATCAAGCGTCGTTTTGACATACCCAAAGCAGGGGTTGCGCCTCGAGAAATCGTTCCTTTTTCGCCCTCGGCCCGGGGATGGCGTACTTGGCTGGCTGAGGCACGCAAACTGGCGCAGCAGGAAGATTGGCGCAACAGCATACATCTGGCCTATTGGGCGGGGGTAGCTTTCCTCGAAGAGCAGGGCGCGTGGAAGCCGGACCGCGCTAGAACGCCCCGAGAATACCTGCGGCTTTTAAAGCCGCTGAGTTCTCACCATCCGGCTTTATCAGCCCTGACCGGCAAATTTGAAATCATTTGGTATGGCCAGCGTGACGCAAAAGCTGCGGATTTTCAGGAGGCGCTTGGCCAGCTTGAGAAACTAGGGTGCAGATAGCTCTCGATAAAGGCGACCGCAAACTGCTGATCTGGGTCGGCATAGTTCTGCTGCTCGTGATCATGGCCTTTCTGTTCTATTCTTCGCAAGGTGAACGGGACTCCGGCGTTCCCAGCAGTTATTCGGCGGAGGCCAGCGGAGCTAAGGCAGCCTACCTGTTCTTGGAAGAAGAAGGATATCGGGTGGAACGTTGGGAGCGATCTCCCAAAGAGTTGCCGAATGAGCCCCGGAACTCCGTTCTGGTTCTGGCCGGTTCCTTCAGGCCACCGGACAAAGAAGAAAAAAATGCGTTGGAGCAGTTTCTAAAGCGTGGAGGGAAAATACTTGCTAGCGGCTACTCAGCCTCTTATTTCCTTCCCCGAACAGATTTGCTTTTTGAGTATATTCCGGGCGCAGTCTGGAGGGAATATGCCCCGTTAATCCTGAGTCCCCTCACACGCGGCGGCCCAATCAAAATGTCGCCTACCTCCTATTGGGCCAACCCGGCCCCCGACCAGATAGTGCACTATGCACATGAGGGCAAGGGCATTGTGGTCTCATACAAAGTCGGTCAGGGTGAGGTGATCTGGTGGGGAGCAAATACGCCGCTGACCAACGCCGGCATCAAAGAATCCGGCAATCTTGAGCTGCTGCTGAACTCGCTGGGCAATTCTAAAGATGTGCGTATTCTTTGGGATGAATTCTTCCATTCCTACCAAGTCGAGAGTATCAATTACTTTGTGCTACCGCCTATATGGAGCGGCTTGGCGCAATGTGGATTGGTCTTTCTGGCGTTGCTGTTGACCTACAGCAGGCGCAATGCGCCGGTCCGGCCTTTGAATGAGCCTTCGAGGCTTTCCCCCCTGGAGTTTGTGCATACTTTGGGTGGCCTCTACCGCAGGGCCAAATCCACACGCACTGCTCTGGAAATTCTGTACAACAGGTTTCGATTTTTACTCTCCCGCCGGCTTGGGTTGCGAGGAGACACTGTTTCTACGGACTTAGTTCGGGCAGCGCGCAACCGGCTTGACTACGGAGATCCTGATTTAGAGAAAGTATTCCAAGAGGTGGAAACTAACCTCAAGGAGCCGGACTTGAGTGAAGACAAAGCGCTGAATCTGACGCAGAGACTTAGCCACCACGCTCACAACATGAAACTTATTCTACTGGAAGGACAGGAGAACATTTCCCATGATCGTCAACAGGGTTTTGGACCACGGGCGCAATGAGCTGAAGAAAATTATCGTGGGACAGGAGGAGCTAATCACTCATTGCCTGCTCGCCGTTCTGTGCCAGGGTCACGCTTTGCTGGAGGGAGTGCCAGGCATAGCCAAGACCCTGGTGATCAAGTCCTTTGCCCGGTTGTTTGCTTTGGAATTCAAGCGCATACAATGCACCTCAGATCTCATGCCCGCCGATATCATCGGCAGCAATGTTTTGAGTCTTGCTACCAGCACATTCACCTTGCATCGTGGACCGCTGTTTACGGACTTTCTGCTGGCGGATGAGATCAACCGCATGCCTCCGCGCACCCAGGCGGCCCTGCTTGAATCTATGGAAGAGCGCCAGATCACCATTGATGGAGCTACCCACAAGCTCTCCGGATTCTTCACGGTATTCGCTACTCAAAATCCAATCGAATTCGAAGGGACGTATCCTCTGCCTGAAGCGCAACTCGATCGTTTCCTCCTTAAGATCAACGTAACCTATCCAGAAGCGGAGCAGGAAGTCACCATTCTGAAAAACCATCACGAGGGATTTGATCCGCACGATCTTGCCGCAACCCAGATCGACCCATTGAGTCCCGATTTGCTGGCCGAAGCCCGCGTCGAAATAAAAAATGTAAGAGTTGAGGCCGCTCTCTTTCGGTATATCGTGGAGATTGTCCGCCGGACGCGCGACTGGCCGGCATTCTCAATCGGGGCCAGTCCCCGCGCAGCCATCAGCCTGATGATGTTGGCCAAAGGCAACGCCGCCCTGGGAGACCGCGACTATATTATTCCGGATGATGTAAAGGCAGCCGCTTTACCGGTGCTGCGCCATCGGGTCATTTTACGCCCGGAAGCTGAACTCGAAGGTCTGAGACATGATCAGGTGCTGAGCGAAGTGATTGCCTCGGTCGAGGTCCCCAAGTGAAGCCCAAACTTCTGGCCCCCGAGTCTGTAGCAGCTACCTGCAGGCCTGTAGGCCGTTGGGGCTTCGGGTTTGGCCGGCGTTTCTTTCTTCTCTTGCTCATCGGAGTTTTGTGGGCGATACCAGCATTCTGGAGTACACAATTTCTGCTCCTAATGGCCGGCTGGGACGTCTGCGTCGTGATTGCCTGGGTGGCCGATCTTCGACGATTACCCAAAGCAGGAAAATTGCGTTTGGAAAGAAGTTGGGTTGGCCCCGCCTCGTTGAACAATCCTGTCGACATTGTTCTGGTGCTGCAAAACTACGGACAGATCCAGATTCAGTGTCGCGTACTGGATGACATTCCTGAATCTCTCAGAAAAGAGCCGGCAGTGGTGACATTGAAGGTCATGGCAGGATCTTCAATGACTCAGTCCTATCCTGTCCGCCCGCTTCAGCGTGGTGACGTCCAAGTCGGAGGCGCCTATCTGCGGTACCAGAGCAGTGCCGGATTTGCGGAGCGCTGGGCGCGGGCGGAATTGAAACAAGGTATCCGCGTCTTTCCTGATCTGAATGAAGCCAAACGACAGAACATTTTCTTAAACCGGGCCCGTCAGATTGAACTGGAAAAACGGCTTGTGCGGCAGCGTGGAATGGGCCGGGAATTTGAAAGCTTGCGGGAATATCGCGAAGGCGACGAGTTTCGCAACATCTGTTGGACTGCCACCGCTCGCCGGGGGAAGCATGTAACCAGGATCTACCAGGTGGAGCGCAGCCAAGCGGTGTGGTTGGTGATTGATGCGGGCCGTCTTTTGCGTGCCCGCGTGGGCGAACTGAGCAAGTTGGATTTGGCCGTGAATGCCGGCCTGTCCCTGGCACAAATCGCGCTCTACTCCGGCGACCGCGTTGGCCTGCTGGTCTACGGCCGCAAGATACAACAGCAGGTCAGCCTGGGGCGTGGTCTGCCTCACATGCGCGCCATTCTTGAGAGCCTTGCTTCCGCCCACGAAGAGGCAGCGGAAGCGGACCACCTTCAAGCTGCGGCTTTTCTCCTGCAACTACAGAAGCAACGTTCTTTGATCATCTGGATCACCGATCTGGCCGACACCTCCATGACTCCCGAGGTCATTGAGAGCGCATCGCAAATCCTGTCCAAGCATCTCTTGCTCTTCGTGGTGATGGCGCAGACAGATCTGCTCTCTCTTGCCGCAAAATATCCGGAAACTGCGGAAGAGATGTATTCAGTCGTGGCCGCCCAGGAGGTGGTGCAGCGGCGGGAAGCACTGCTCGCCCGCGTTCGCGATAAAGGCGCCTTGACACTCGAGATCACGCCGGGCAAACTCACCACCACGCTCGTAAATCAGTATTTGCAAATCAAAGAGCGGAACCTGATTTAGGGTCAATACTGGTCACTTAACGAGTCCGAGAGAAAAACGTTCGTCTTCCCGAGGATTTACGCACGCGCCAGCGGGCGTAAATCGGAGGGACCTTGTGTTTAATATTAACCAAAATGATTCTGAAATGCCTTAAGTGAACAGTATTGGATTTAGGGCCTCTAGAGCAGGGACTTAAATTCTGAACCGTGACACGCAGAAGCCGAACAAAAGGAGGTAGAGCCGTGAAAGCAGCGGATTTTCGACGCATCGCTCTTGGTATGCCGGAGGCAGTGGAGGGCTCCCATTTCGGGAATGCAGACTTCAGAGTTGGAGGAAAGATCTTTGCGACGCTCGCTCTCGAGCGTGAAGGTTACGGCGTGCTACTGCTAACACCGGAGCAGCAAGCCGGGATGGTCCAAGACGAACCGGAGGTCTTTTCGCCGGTCCCGGGTGGATGGGGGAAGAAGGGCGCCACGCGTGTGCGTTTGGCAAAGGTCACAGCGGACATACTGGAAGCCGCGTTGCGCACAGCATGGCGCAAGAGAGCGCCCAAGCGTCTCTTGCTTGCGCGGTCAAACTAACTGTATGCAGAGAGAGAATCGATGTATCCTGCACCAAACTAACTGTATACAGAGAGAAAATCGATGTCATCCTGAGCGCCAGCGAAGGACCTGCTCCGCTGCACTTAAGGTACAGCAGAACCGCTCTTCTTGGTGCACTTGTCTCTGGACATCCAGCTTTCAGATTTTTTTTAAAGTTGATATACGCCAAGATTTGTCAGGCTATGCGAAAAAGACTTAATTGCAGAACAGCTCGTTACCGTAATTCAGACAATCCCCCATCAACAACAAGTGTTTGCCCGGTAATGTAGCTGGCTTCACTCGAAAGTAGAAAGACAGTTGCGTATGCGACTTCCCACGCCGTGCCTTGCCGCCCAAGAGGAATAAATGTCTGCGCGCGTGCAGGCCGCCCACGGCTTGCGGCGCGGCCGAGTGGCGTGTCGATCAATCCCGGAGCGATGACATTCGCGCGAACCCCGTGGCGCGAGCCCTCGAATGCAACATGTCTGCAAAGCCCGCCGAGACCTGCTTTCGATGAATCGTAAGCGGGCACATTGGTGCCCGGCCGGATACTCGCGACCGAGCTTACAAATACCATCGAGGCGCCGGTATCGAGATGTGGTAACACTGCACGTGCGATAAGAAAATGCGCGCGCAGGTTGACTGCAAATACCTGGTCCCATTGTTCAGCACTGGTCGCGCCTAAACCGCGTCCAACTCCAATACCGGCATTGATCACCAAGCCATCAATTCCTTCGAGCTCGCGAATTGCGTCCCTCACCATGCGCTCACAATCCTCTTCGCGAGTGACGTCGGCAACGATCACAGTCGCGGAGCCGCCTTCTTGCACGATTCGATCGCGTGTTTGCAGTGCCGAAGATTCGTCTTTATCGGCGCATGCCACTGCGGCGCCCTCGCGCGCGCATAACAAAGCAATTGCGCGTCCATTGCCGATCGGAGGATCGGGCTCGTCGCACGCTTGCGATCCCGCGCCAACCACTAAAATACGCGCCCCTTGTAATCTCCCGCGACTCGGCGCGGTTCCGCGAGCCTCTGCGGGCATCCAGATTGTTGAGGCGTCGCGGCCTGCAATAGTTTTGGCGGGTTGCTCAGAATTGTTAGGCATAAGTTCTATGTCTATACCAGGATTTGCCGTTCTTCTTCGATGCGCCCGTTTCTCTCTTTCGAGTCATGATGGCTCCTCAGCTTCGATTTGCACTCCAAAAGAATTCAACGCCATCGACACCATCGTATATTGGCCCACGGTAAAGACCAGGTCGATCATCTGGTTCATGTTGTAACGCTTGGTCAGCTCTGCCCAGGTAGTGTCGTTGATGAAAGCGTCATTGTGTAATTCATCAACGGCCTTGATGAGCAGCCGATCGAAGGCGTCCCAGTGCGCTGCATCCGCGCCCTGCTTGACGGCTTCAATGTCTTCGTCAGTTAATCCCGCGCGTTTACCGACCGCGATGTGATGATGAAATTCATATCCCGCCTTGCACAAATGACCGATGCGCAGGATGAGGATCTCGCGCTCGCGCGGCGGCAATGTCGATTTGAATAGGACCTGGTTGCCGAATGGCAACCACCGCTTGTAAAGGTCGGTGTGTCTTACCAGCGTACGAAACACATTCAACACCTCAGCCGCAGGCTGGGCTCTGGTTAACAGCTCGCGTTGCTCTTGACTCCATTCTTGCTCGCTCAACGGAGGAATTCGCGGTTTGGAAAGGCGCATGAGGATTGATATTCTACAACGCCGGTCGAGTAACGTCTGTCGATGAAAAGGCTTTTCCTCTGGATGCTGGGTGCCTCTGCGGTTTTCAATTACTCAATTACCAAATCCTCAAGTGGGTCTATAACTTGTCATTCTGCTAAGAGTGATACGATTGAAACTGGGGTGAAGATCTTTTGATTCCGACCAGGCTGGACCGGATTGCCCAGGAGATAAGGGGCGAATTGCGGTGCCGATCTCCACTCGGAATGATCGAGCGCGTCTCTACCGATTCCAGGGCAGTCTCGCCGAACACTCTTTTCATTGCGTTGAAGGGACAGCAAACCGATGGCCACCTGTTCGTTCAGGATGCTTTTCGCAACGGGGCCGCCGCTGCCCTCGTCTCGTCTGCAAGGGTCGGCAGCATCAAGGTAGAAACAGACTGGCCTTTGATTGTGGTGCCGGATCCGTTGCGCGCCCTGCAACTTCTGGCCAAGTGGCACCGGCGTGAGTTCATCGACAAGGTCCTGGCAATTACCGGCAGCAACGGAAAAACCATTGTCAAAGATGCTCTGAAAACACTTCTTGCCCGCCGGCCGCTCTTGGCCTCACCCGGAAGCTACAACAGCCAGCTAGGACTTCCTCTCGCTGTCTTGTCCGCCGAAAAACCCGAAGCTCTGGGCATCCTGGAGGTCGGCGTATCGGAGCCCGGAGAAATGGCGGCGCTCGAAGAGATCGCCTCTCCGAATTACGGCATCCTCACCAATATCGGGATGGCCCATTTTGCCTCATTTGGCAGTCGCGCAGCGATTGCCCGGGAAAAAATGGCGCTCTTCTCGCGCATTCCCAAAGATGGATGGCTCCTGCTTCCAGCGAACGAGCCCACCGTCGAGGAGCATGTTCGACGAATGCAGTGCCCGGTTTATTTCGTGGGTTCCGACCCGCAGGTGCTGTCGCTTACGCCGGTCTCGCTTACGGAAGACGGCCAGGCTCTTGAATTGTCGGTTCCCTCGCGCGGACGGTTGGAAGTACGAGTCAAGACCCGCTCGCCGGAAATGATTGCCGATCTGCACTTTGCCGCCTCAGCCGCTTACCTGCTCGGTGCAAGCCTCGAGGAAATCGCTTCCGGGATGGATGGCTACATTCCAACTCCTACGCGGATGGAGTTGTGGTCCTCTCCCGAAGGCATTCGAATCATCAATGACGGCTACAGTTCAGACCCAATCTCCGTTCGTGCCGCCTTGAGGTCCGCGACACTGGGAGCTTCACAAAACGGCAGAAAGATTTTCGCCTTCGCCGGGATGCGCGAGCTTGGAGCGAAGGCGGACGCCGAGCACCGTCAAGTTGGGGCCTATGCGGGAGAGTGCGGATTCAGTCACCTCTTCCTTGTAGATGATGGCGGCCTCCAAAGCACCGCGGAGGGATACAAGGCTGCTCAGCCTGAAGGCACTGTTGTAACCGTGCGGAATCCCGGCCAGCTCAAAGACTATTTGCTGCCCCTTCTAAGATCGGGCGACACGGTGCTCTTCAAAGGCCCTCGCAACGCCGGTATGGTGCGGGCCGTCCGAGACCTCTCCGGATCGATTGCTCAGCGCTGCCTGTGGGTGGAACTCTCAGCCATTGCCGGCAACCTGGCGAGGTTTCGCCGGCACTGCGGCGGCCGCACCCGGATCATGGCCATGCTCAAGGCGCTGGCCTACGGAACCGACTTGGTGCAAATGGCTTTTTGGATATCGCGCCTGGGTATCCATCACATTGGCGTGTCGTCGGCCAATGAAGGGGTCGCCGCCCGCAAGACCGGCGCAGACCAGGAGATCTATGTTTTTCTGGCCGATCGGGAAGATATCGATAACCTGGTGCGGCACCGGCTCACGCCAATTATTTATTCAGCCGAATTGCTGGAGGCGTTGGAAGCGGCCTTGGCCGGGACCGGCCAGGCGCTCGACGTCCACCTGAAGATCGATACCGGCATGCATCGTCTGGGCGTGGAGCCAAAGGCCGCAGTCGACCTGGCGCGACGCATCCGCGAGAGCGCCACCATGAGGCTCACCGGAATCTGCACCCACTTCGCTGCTGCGGACGACCCGACAGCCGATGACTACACCCGGCAACAGATCTCGGTCTTCAACCGGACGATCGAAGCATTGCAGGCCCAGGGTTTTGACAATCTTCAGATTCACGCAGCCAACACAGCCGCCGCCATTCGCTTTCCAGAGGCGCACTACGATATGGTGCGGATCGGCCTCGGACTCTACGGAGTGTATCCCTCAGCGGCGGTTGAACAGGAGATGGAACTCGAACTGGCGATTGGCGTGACCAGCCGCATTACCAGCATGAACGAGTTCGCGTCCGGAGAAACGCTGGGCTACAACCGCGCCTACACGGCCAAGAGCAAGCTGAAGGTAGGCGTAGTCCCCTTTGGATACGGCGATGGTCTGCCGTGGGGCCTTTCAGGCGCTGGGCATGTGCTAGTCGAAGGACAGATCGCGCCCATTGTCGGAAGAATCAGCATGGACCAGATACAGGTTGACATTACTCATGTAAAAGGAGCGGACATTGGCGCCGAGGTCTTACTCTACGGCTCCCACCACGGGCACATGCTTCGACCGGAATCTGTAGCAGAAAAAGCAGGCGCTATTCCCCACGAACTTTTAACGCGTCTCGGCAAGAGAGTGCATCGAATCTTTGTGGAACCGTGATGAAGAATTTGGTAATTGAGTAACTTGATAATTGAGTGCAGCCTGTTTCAATAAATGTCAGAATTCTTTTGGTGGAAGAGTAGGCCCTTTAGGCCTGCGTTATTGGCTCAACCAGCGACCAGCGCTTTAGCGCTGGTGGCGCTGCAAGCTGGTTCCAATGACTGCCCTAATTCTCTAGCCCCAATACCGTTCAGGGGTCGAAAATCACATCGTTCATGGCGTCCACTCGGTCCACCACGTCCACTCAGTCCACACTTCGCTACGGGAAAAGTTGATTTTCATGAGCTTTCGCGGGCCAACGGTCCTGAAGGACACTTAAGGAATTGGAGGCCATCTAGGACTTAAATGATCATCTTTAATAACCATCTGGGGCCGCAGAATCATTGGCCAGATTTTCGAATCGAGTAGAACGTTTAATGAAAGCCAGATGGACAGTCCCCGTCGGCCCGTTGCGCTGCTTGGCAATAATCAGTTCGGCTTTGCCTTCCAGGTCGGGATCATCCTGTTTGTAGACTTCTTCACGAAAAATGAAAGCGACCACATCGGCATCCTGCTCAATCGCGCCCGACTCGCGCAGATCGGCAAGCTGAGGGCGGTTATTGCCTGTACGGTTTTCAGGGGCACGGCTTAACTGGGAGAGGGCAATCACCGGACAGCGCATCTCCTTGGCCAGCGATTTCAACCCGCGGGAAATTGCCGAGACCTCCTGCGTGCGGTTCTCATATCTTTTTCCTCCCCCGGCAGGCGCAGTGGAGGCCAGTTGCAGATAATCGACGATGATCAAGTCAAGGCGGCCTTGAGCCTGCTGAAGGCGACGGCATTTGGCGCGCATTTCAGAGATGGAAATTCCAGGCGTGTCGTCGATAAAGATTGGCGCTTCTACCAAAGTTCCCAGGCCGGCGACCAACTTGTGATAGTCCTCGCGGCTCAAAAATCCGGTACGCAGTTTGTGGGAATCCACACGGGCCTGCGAGCAAAGCAAACGCAATAGCAGGGATTCGCGTGACATTTCCAGGGAAAATACTCCTACCACTTTGTTATCACGCACCGCCGAATTTTCAGCGATATTGATGGCAAATGCGGTTTTACCCATCGATGGTCGGGCCGCAACAATGATCAAGTCTGATTTTTGCAGTCCGCTGGTCAGGTTGTCGAAGTCTTCAAAATAAGTGGCCAGGCCGGTAATGCGCTGGCCCTGTTCATAGAGCTTGTCAATAGAACCGAAGGAAGCTTTAACAATCTCGGGAATAGTAAGAAAGCCCTGGCCAATTCGCTTTTCCGCGATTTGGAAGATCGCGGACTCGGCGGAATCGATGATCTCTTCTGCTGGAGCGTCCTGCTCGTATGCCCTTTGCATGGCGCTGCTGGCCGCGTGGATCAGGTTGCGCAGGAGCGCCTTGTCTTTCACAATCTTGACGTACTGCTCGATGTTCTTGACCCGCGGCAGTCCATCGGTCAGCGAGGTCACATAGACAACGCCGCCTACTGCTTCAATCTCCTTATGTTGGCCCAGTTGCTCGGTGAGCGTAACGAAATCAATGGCCCGGCCCGATTCGGCCAGCTCCATCATGCGCAGATAAATACGCCGGTGGGAATCGAGCGAGAAATCTTCGGCCCGCAATGACTCAGCAGCCTGGTTGTAAGCAAAGTTGTCGAGGAGAATCGCGCCCAGAATCGCCCGCTCGGCTTCTATGCTGGCCGGCAGACCGCGATCAATGCTGTAGTCGGTTGTGGCCATTCAAAGTACCTGAAGCAATTTTTGTTCGTCTCCGCTTTGGAAGTCAAGAAGGAAACGGGAGAAAACCGGGAGAAAATACCATGAAAACAATAAGGCCCGGCCTGTACCAGCCATACAGGCCCGGGCCTGGTCGGTGGAATGTCCGCAGCCGCGTGTTGCCGCGCAGCCAATAACAGGAACCCGTATGCTTCTCTCGCGCTCATCCGCTGCTATGAGCCGATGAATAAGGTCTGCAAGCTAAAGTGCAAGACCACGCAGATTAAGCCCGAAGCGTAACCCTCTGGAGGCACGCTCTTCAAAACGTTTTCCTGTTATTCGGACATCTCACGCTCGTGTATATGCAATATCTATGAAGACGTCTCCCGATTCAATCATGAACCCTTTATTTTTTTGGAGAGTCGGTGGATATCCTGTGAAAAAGCTGCGAATCTTGTGAAGACCGGAGGAAAAAATGGTGGAATTGCAGGACGCTCAGGCGCAAATAAAACCAAAGCATTTGCCTAGATGCTGCGGACTACCCTCCTGACCATGCCTTCGGGGCTGCGCTCCTTCAGCCTAAAATGCTCGCGGGCTGAATGCTGACTGCTGACTGCTCTAGAAGCTGATTCTTGGCGCTTTGAAAGGCACTTGAATCACCGCCTCCAGTTCCACCGGAGCGCCATTTTTTGTTGCTGGTCGGAAGTGCCATTTTTGCAGCGCTGTGCAGGCGTTTTCATCCAGACTATCCTGAACACCTTGCAGGACTTTGATCTGACCGACGCTGCCGTCGCTGTGAATCACTGCGTAGAGCACGACCACGCCCTCCACCCGATCGCGGGCCAAAGTTGCAGGATATGCAGGATCGACTTTGAAGACTGCCACCGGAGCACTCAGGTTTTCCCCGGCTGTGCCTGGCGCCGGATTCATCTCCGCAAAGCGGATGATCCAGCTTCCTGCGGCAGAAGCCAGGTTCGGCATATTCAATGACATGGAGTAATACCTTTTGCCTCCAAATACCTGCTCCTCAATTCTTCCCGGCAGGTTCCTGCCTGAGGTGGGGACATCGGGAGAGGTTGTGACCGCATGGTCAGGCCGAATCGGAGAGGCGGAGTTGGGAACGGGAGGAGCGCCAGAGACTACAGCACTCCCTGCGACTTTCTTGGGGGGATCGCCAACATAGATGTTCGCCGGCACATTACTCGTTCCCCCATTCCCAGCGGGAAGAGAATCACCTTGACCAGCTTTGATCTCGGGTCGCGCTGATGCCCCAATGCGTCCGCTCGGGCCAGCGGCAAATTCTCCCTGACGATTACCTTCAGGGACGGTCACACTTCCATTCGGCACGATCGGACGAGCATTCAAAGCGAGCAGTTGGCCCATCTCCTGGCCTTGCGCCCTGCCTGTTCCACTGGTGACCGGCTGGGCCGCAGGAACACTGGCCGCAGGTTGGCCGCCTTGCGCCGCCTGTTTACCATCGGCTGCCTGTTGCTCCGGCATTGGCAATTGAGGAGCTTCAACAGCGGGCGTGTTGAATGCCAGATTTACATCCCCAAGATTGCGCTGGACGGCGCTTGGACTTGGCGGCACAGCGGCTTGTGGCTGCACCGGCGTCTTGAGCGTGGCCAAATCCCTGGTGACCGGCTGCTGGGCCGGGGCAACAGCTTCAGGCGCCGGAACCGGGAGCTGAAGGTTGTTCAGGTTTCGCTTTGCTGTTTCCTGAGTTGGTGGCACAACTTGAGGCGCAACCAGCGGGAAAATGATCTGATGATTGTTCGCCACAGGAGCCGGGCTGGGCACCGGAGTCCAGACCACGATATTGGGAAGGGGAATGTCCTGGGTCAGCAATTTCGGGCTTACTGGATTGACCACAGTTTGCCGTATGCTGTTATGGTCCACGTTGATGGAAACAATTTCCTGCGGGGCATATTCCGGGTCAGCCTCTTGCGGTTCGCGGCGGACAGGAGCCGATTTTTTGTGGGCGGGCTTGACTGAGGGAAGATAATCGCTCAACTGATAATTGGAAATACTGGTCCTTGGAACGTTTTGGGGCAAGACCTGCGGTCTGTTCATCCACAACAGAGTTGCTCCATAAATAGAAAGCACGGCGAGCGCATGGCCGAGAAATGATTGCCGCATTGCCGCCCACGCCACTGGACGATGTACGAGGGCATCAGGCCAATACTCTGCTGGCCGCGACGAAAGCCAGGGACGGGGAGGGGCGGGCCGGAAAAGGTCAGCTATATTGCGCGCGAAGACTCGGAGCCACGGTTCAGGTTCGATCAGGAACGTAAGATCACGATCAGGGCCCCGGCTCGGTTTATCGGGAATGGCGTTTGGTACTGACACCATTTATGCTTGCGCTTCAGGACAAGTAGAAGGATTATATCCCAGTAAATAGCTCAATGACTTTTATCAAGAACACAGCCCTTTTGTTACTTGCTTTTTCGCTCATGGCAGCAGCGCAGAAGGACCGGCAACCAGCGCCTGCCTCTGGAGCCAACGCTTCAGCAGAAGATTTTTCGGGCATGTACAGCTTTCTCAAAGAAGGCGAGTTCGTACAGATCAATCTGGACCAGAATGGCGTTTCCGGATACATCTCCCGCCAGGGTGATCTGGAGAGTGACCGGGGCGCGTTTCTCGATCAGTTTTTCGCCAAAGCCTCAGTCCGGGGCCATGAGGTTTCCTTCACCACCAAGCCTGTTCATGGGGTCTGGTTTGAGTTCAAAGGACGTTTTGATCGCGGGCCGGGCAAGAGCAAACAGGTAGACGGCTACTATGTGTTGCGAGGCTCTCTGAAGGAATTCACCACCAGCGCCGATAAGAACACCAGTTCTCGCTCCCGCGAGGTTGAGTTCAAACTGCTCGCACAGCCGGAGGAATAAGTAGCGACTCCGCACCTTTCCTATTATGGCAGTTTAGGAAATGCTATAGCTGTTTTTGGTGGAAGTTGTTTTGGTGGAAGCCCCGGCCTTCAGGCCGGGGGAAGATCTTTAGCGCTGGTGGCGCTGTATCTGGTTCCAATGACTGCACTAATTCCTAAACTGCTCTATCCACGTGCATCCGCGCGAATTCGCGTATTGCCTCACTGCTTTCCAAGGCAGCCTTGAATTCGCGCAAGCCGCAACGGTCTATTTCAGCAGGCGCATAGTTCCGCGACGCCTTGGCCAGACAATTCGTCGCATACTTTGCGAAACCCGTCATACCAGATTCGGGTGAAATCCAGCACAAGGTCTTTTACCGAGCGTCCTTCCAGCACTGGCGTTACACCCGTGAATTCAGCCCATGTGCGGACCTGAGTGCTGCTATCCGGCAATACCTCAAACACCACCCATTGTTCCATCGTGTTGCCGAAGAAGTGGTCGATCCATGCAACGTGCTTGCCGGGCGAGCAAGCTATGATCACATGGTCCACGATTGCTGGGACCGGTCGTTTAATCTCGATCCTTAACCTGCTGCCGGTCTCCCATGGAGTTCCTTTGTACCAGCGAATGTCTTTATAAATGTCGGAGAACTCGTGCCACCTCCGCCAGTTTGAAAATATCTTCCACGCTAACTCTCTATTTGCTTTAGTTATGATTGAATATTCCAACTTCTCAAACAAAACTGCTCCTAACCGGACAAAGACACGAATGCTTTGTTTCCGGCCCTTTCTATGACGAAATTTTTGAGGGGCCCTGGACTTACCTGGTGGGTGCCTTCAAAGCGGGACCTTCAACTGAATAGGTGCGGACGGGTCTGCTTCCAAAGAATACGCCTCCAAAAGAATATCACAGCGTGGCATAACCAAAGGCCATTAGCAATCGGCGCATCGGCGCACAGTGACTCGCACTTTGAATTACACCCAAATTGGAGCAACTGTTTGCAATTTATTAGTAGCTGTGTTATAGTACGCTTGTAATTGACATTCCCGGTTAGGACGGCTGCCCAGGCGGCCAGCACCAAAGCGTTCTTTGCACAACTGAATATCTCCATTTCCAAAAGCTCCTTCTCCCGGCCTGTCTAGGCTCGATAAATGGATGGGATGACGGAGAAGTCTGCCGGGGCCAAGGCCGCGCCAGTAGTTTCGAGGGATGGTATGAGGTGCTGTCCGCCGCCTTTGACCGTCTGTTCTAGAACAGAAACAGCGTTTCAAACCAACTCCGAAACAATCAACGGCAATAATATACTTCCCTAACCAACTCAAATTTTCGCTTTTTCTTCTTGCGTTTTTCAGACAAGCATATAATCTCAAATGGCGGTCAGTACGACCACCTGTATATCCCCACTTGTTGCGGACGTATAGGGCGGTGCGGAAAGCCGCCATTTGATTTATTCGGGTATGACCTCACGTGTTACAGACGTGCGTTATCCCGAAAATTGAACGGGACATGCCAGTGCGCTAACACAGACATGCCCCTAATCAAAATTCACCTGATGAGAGGCGAACCTTGACTGTATCTAATGATAACCCCAAGCTGCTTATCTATCAGAAGCTCTTTGCCCTTAATAGAGCTTTTGTCCACGCTGAGAGAAACCTCAATTCCCTATTAGCTGCTGGAGTCCTGAAAGAAGAGATAACGAGGGTCTGGCAGAACAAATTGAGGGACATTCAGTCTGAGATAAACCAAGACCTTACAACTACCCTGCGTGACCGGGAATACAGAGACGCAAGACGCTAGACCCAATAATCGAACCAGACCCGCCTTAATCGGCGGGTTTTTTATTTTCCACAGACGATTTTTCTTGACTTCACTTCACTTATATTTTACACTTTCATTCATGTCGCGGGAAATGTATCAAAAAGCGTTGAGGGTTGCCAAAAAAGAACTTCAAGCCCTTTTGAAAGAACGTGCTGACCTTGATATTCGAATCACCCAGCTAAAACAAACAGTTACCAACTTGGCCGTTTTGACTGGCGAAACTTCGGAACTAGAAGATACATCAGACCCTAATGAGGGGATATCAAACGGGATACGAAGGGTGTTATTTACTTCATCTGTTCCCTTAACCCCTCCACAGATTCGAGACGCTTTAGTAAAAGCTGGTTTCTCTATGGATTACTCAAGTGTTTTAACAGTCATCCACAACACGTTAAAACGATTAGAGAAACAAGGGGAAGTAACACAGACCCCCAGTGGATGGACAGTAAAGAAATAGGGGCTTTTAGAGAGAAAGCCCCAGAAAGGCAGAGGAACACCCAATATGCCGCCTCCACCATAAAACGGTAATTCGATAAACGAACAGCCCCGCTTCCTGCTGAAACAGTCGGCGGGGCCAATCTGAAACAGGGATAAGCCGTTCCAGACCTCACCATAAGTATACGGCTTTTCCCTTTAACCGACAAAGGAAAAGCCCATGACTATTAAGACACTTCAGCAAGCAATCCTGCATTTCTCAAACGAACAGACCTGTATTGACGCCGTTGCTGCCATGCGATGGACGAACGGAAAACCCGTTTGCCCTTCTTGTGAGAACAAAGAACACTATTATCTTGCTACTCAAAAGCGCTGGAAATGTAAAGAATGTTGGAAACAGTTTTCCGTTAAAGTCGGCACAATCTTTGAGGACTCTCCGATTCCTTTGCAGAAATGGCTGCTGGCCATGTGGATGATTGGAAATTGCAAGAACGGAGTTAGCTCCTGGGAAATCCATAGGGCTATCGGGATCACTCAAAAATCTGCTTGGTTCATGATGCACCGCATACGACTTTCTATGCACAGCGGTTCATTGGAAATGAAACTCGGTGCTAACGGGAAACAGGTTGAAGTAGATGAAACATTCATAGGCGGCAAGGCCCGGAATATGCACCGATCACGGCGTAGAAAGTTAATGCAGAATCAGCGCGGAGTAATCAATAAAACCATCGTGTTTGGAATGTTGGAACGTGGTGGCAAAGTCAAAGCGCATGTGGTGGGAAAAAGGGACAAAGACACCTTGCACCCCATCATCAAACAATACGTAAGCGAAGGCTCCACTTTATACACCGATGAGTGGGTTTCTTATGACGGCTTGCAGGACAAATATTCGCACGAAGTAATCAATCATGCCGAAAATTACGTTAACGGTTTGGTTCACACGAACGGCATGGAAAACTTTTGGTCATTGCTAAAACGCGGGTTAGGCGGAACGTATGTAAGTGTTGAGCCGTTTCACCTGTTTCGCTATATTGATGAACAGGCGTTCCGTTACAACAATCGTGGGAACAAAAAAGCCCCTGTTCATGACGGAGAAAGGTTCCAAATGATGTTGTCCCAAATATCGGGAAAGCGAATCATGTACAAAGAGCTAACCGGAAAGAACCGTCTTCCAGCAGATGAACCGTTCTAACATTCTTCAGCATGTATACCGGCTGAAACGTGGAAGACGTATAATTTTACCGGCCTTACCGGGCGAGATATTCTGACGCATGAATATGCTGATGAGACGGTTTTCCTGAACGGATGCCATCTCTCGACCCGATAAGGCCGCGTCCTCTCAGATAGGCCCGAACAGCTTCCCAAGAGGAAGACGTATAATCGCAAAGGCCGCAGGGGTGAATATCTGAGCGTCTCCATTCGTGGCGGATGCGCGGAATACCAGCCAGTCTGCGGCCTTTTGTATGACTTCACAAAGTACTAAATAGCTTTCCAAGAGGAACATCCAAGCCAATAGCCATAAGCTCAATATTTCTCAAGCATGGTTCGGTCTTGCCATTTTCGACTAACGATAAATACGGTTGTTCAATTCCGATCTTCTCGGAAAGCTCAATTTGACTCACGCCTTTGGCGTGTCGTAACTCTCTGATTCTTAAACCGAAACGCTCACAAATATCTGTAGACATCCAAACAGATTGCGGCTTATGATGGCGAAGTCGTTATTCTGCATAGTGAATAATAGGAGTATTGCTAATATGAGAAAGCTAACGTTTGTACTGGTTTTTATTGCGTTTACCGGCGCTTTTCCCGCCAATGTCCAACAGACAGAGTTTGTCCGGGTGTCATCGAAAGACGTAATAGACCAGCTTGATGCCGCGATTCTCATGGATGAATTACAGAATCGATCTCCAAGAGATACCGTCTTGCTGGTCAAAGAGATAATCACTCTGAATAAGCTGCAAATACTGGATGCGGAACAGCGGGAATACGACTCCAAACATCCTGGCCCGAAATCGCCACTAGCTAAGCTTGGAGATTTAAGGGAACCGTTTTATGAATTACGGAACGGCATCTGTAAGGACTTCTCTGGCATACTTGTTGACCTAGATGGACAGATTAAATCTGGGTGTGATAAATCCGCAAAAGCAGTCCATTAATGGAATAAGGAGGCGTCATTTTATATGAGCACTGATATCGAACGCATAGAGAAACTTGAAAAAGCTTTTATTGCTCTGGGCAAACAAGTTGCTGTTCTAGCTGAGAATTTAGAAACCATTCGAGCTGCTGTGAGCGTTTTACGACTTCACGCAGCCACGCAGCTCCGACCGGATAGTCCATTAGACGGCGTAAAGATTCTTCAGGGGTTAGAAAAACCCTTCCTCGACGAGAAATACGCTCAAGACCTTCAAAAACTTGCTGATACAGCCGAAGGGCTTCTCCACTGGATGAACAAAGGCAAACCGCCATTAGATTGAACCTCCTTAATATTTCCGTCCCGTCAATTCCCGCCACATCCCGCAATTTCTAGCTATTTTTCTCGTGGTTAAGGAAATATATTATTGCCCAATCAACTCCTGAGTTTCCAATCAGTTGCACGGAGTTACGGCGTTGACCCCTTTTTTCAGGTTTATTGAATGGTAGCTATCGGGACAAAATCGGACGTAAGTAGTGCCAGGGTAACCACAAATACCGTTCAGGGTCGAAAATCACTCGTTCATGGCGTCCACTCTGTCCACCACGTCCACTCTGTCCACCACGTCCACTCTGTCCACCACGTCCACTCTGTCCACATTTCGCTACGGGAACAGTTGATTTTCATGAGCTTTCGCGGGCCAACGGTCCTGAAGGACACTTCAAAGAAGACGAAGGGGTGCCGGCATTGAAATCAATCCACCCACGCCTGAAAAGAGCAAAATTAGAAATTACCAAATTGAAAATTACCAGTTCCACCCCCCCTCTTTTGGATACGCCAAGGATACGCTATGGCTACTGGCTCAATAATCCGTGTCATCTGCGATGACGTAAACTTTCGTGGCCTCTTGCTCCCCTGGCCCAATCCCTATTCAAGAGCCATGAAAAATCTAAGTTCTAAACAAATTGAGAATTACCAATTCATTTATGTTGATTGCTGAGTGCCGAACGCTTGTTCAATAATGTTTCCATGAAAGTTTCATCTAAAGCCGCTTTGTACCAAATGCTGCCCTCGGTGGATGAACTGTTGCGGAATCCTGAAGTAGCATCACTGATTGCACAAGATGGACAGGCGGCGGTTGTCGAAGCTGTCCGGATAGTGCTGGGGCGCCTGCGTGCAGAAATTACCACAGGTCATTTGTCCTCGGAAGCGCCAGTACAACTCGCTGTCACTAGTCTGCCTGAGGTCATTGCACGTGAGCTGCAGAATGCAATGGGATTTTCCCTTAGGCCGGTCATCAATGCCACAGGAGTTATTCTGCATACCAACCTGGGCCGGGCGCCACTGGCAGCCTCGGCGCTGCGTCGCATCAGCGAGGTGGCTGGCAGGTATTCGAACCTGGAATTTGATCTTGCAACCGGAGCGCGCGGCAAGCGCGATGTGCATCTTGAGCGGCTGTTTGCGCGGTTATTGAACCAGGAAGGTGTGAGTGGGGTCCGCACCGTGGTGGTCAACAACTGTGCCGCCGCAGTCATGCTGGCCCTGAATACATTGGCAGAGGGCGGCGAGGTCATCGTCTCTCGGGGCGAATTAGTCGAAATTGGAGGCTCGTTCCGCGTCCCCGATGTGATGATCAAGTCGGGCGCTGTGTTGCGGGAAGTAGGAACAACCAATCGCACACGGATTTCCGACTATGAGCGAGCGATCAATGAAAAGACCAAGCTGCTTCTGCGCGTCCATCGTTCCAATTTCGCCATTGTCGGCTTTACCGAGCAACCGGCATTGGAAGAACTGGCTGCTTTAGGACGCAGGCACAACATTCCAGTGATGGAAGACCTGGGTGGCGGCGCCTTGTTGCCCTTACGCAGCCTGGGTTTAAACGAGAGTGGCGTGATGGAGAGCTTGAGGGCCGGAGTCGACCTGGTTACCTACAGTGGCGACAAGATGCTCGGTGGACCGCAAGCCGGCATGCTCAGCGGAGAGGATGAGCTTATTAAGAAGGTCCGCGCCAATCCGTTGTTCCGGGCTTTACGCGTGGACAAACTCATTTATACGGCGCTGGAAGCAACACTGCTGGATTATCTTCGCCAAGACCATGATGCCATCCCTTTCGCGCGCATGATGCGAGTTTCGGCTGAGCAAATTCGCGAACGCGCCGAGGCTCTACGCATCAACTTGAAGGGCGCGAAGAAGTTACGGATTGAGATCGCTCCTGGCGAATCGCTGGTCGGTGGAGGTTCGGCTCCCAGCTCCACATTGCCAACCTACCTGCTTGCAATTACGTCGGAGCACTTGAGTGCAGACGAGCTAGCGGCCCGTCTGCGCGACCACAATCCGCCGGTTGTTACCCGGGTAGAAGAGGGCCACGTGTTAATTGATCTTCGCACGGTCTTTGAGCAGGAAGAGCCGGAACTGACGCAGGCATTGATAGAGCTTGGCGGTAACTCCTGAAATTTTTAGGTTTTAGGTTTGAAAGTTTTGTGGGAAGCCAGAGCGGAAGTGCTGTCCTGGCAAGATAGAAGATACAATCTGTCTCATGGCGACAGTGTTCACCATCGGGCACTCCACCCGTGATCTGGCTGATTTTTCCCGCGTGTTGCAGACTCACGGGATTCGCTTGCTCGAAGATGTGCGGGCCTTTCCCATGTCGCGCCGCTATCCTCACTTCAACCGCGAAAAGCTGGAGCTTTGGCTGCCGGAGATTGGTTGCGACTATGTCTGGGAAAAAGATCTGGGTGGCCGGAGGACCCGGCAGATGGCGCCTGACCAATCACCTCATGTTGCCCTTAGAAATCCTTCTTTTCGCAACTATGCCGACTACATGCTCTCGCCGCAGTTCCATCAGGCAATTGAGCGGCTGGTAGAAAGATCGGAGAAAAGAAACACGGTCATCATGTGCGCTGAATACCTTTACTTTCGTTGCCACAGGATGCTGGTTTCCGACTATCTCATAAGCCAAGGACATACAGTTTTACATATCCTCGACGATAATCCTCCTACTTCCCACAACCTCACTCAAGATGCGCGCATTGTGGAAGGACAGTTGGTCTATCGCGGCGACTATCTCCTCTAAAAATTTCTGCAAGGATTAAGGTCTCGGTCGTTCTCCTCTCAGGGTCTGGGGGGCGTTTATGAAAAAACAGGTTCTGGTTTGTCTGGGCATGGCAGTCATGATCTGCGCGATCGCAGTCATTTTGCCGCGAAAGGCCGCAGCGGCAGCGCAAAGCAGCAATGTTGCCCAGTTAAAAATAGTGGGCAAAGACGGCAATGTCACCGGATTTGTTCCACTCAAGCACACAGCGATAAAGACGGAGATCAGCGGTTTTGTCGCCCGTATTTCTGTTACTCAGGAATTTGAGAATGTGCTGCCGAATGCAGTAGAAGCGATCTATGTCTTTCCCCTGCCGCAGGACAGCGCCGTGGACGGCATGACCATGCGCGTCGGAGAAAGGGAAATCCGCGCCGTGATCCACGAGCGCGAAGAGGCCCGGAGGATCTATGAGGCCGCGCGCAATGCCGGACACACTGCGGCCCTGCTTGATCAAGAGCGGCCTAACATCTTTACTCAATCAGTGGCGAATATTCCTCCCAACGCCAAAGTTGAGGTCACGCTTTCTGTCGTCGAAATGCTGAAGTACGAGGCCGGAACCTATCAGTTTGTATTTCCATTGGTAGTCGGCCCGCGCTACATCCCCGGTGCTCCGACCAAGCCGCAAGCCCAGAGACCGGTGGAGGAAGACCGTGCTGGAACTTATGACGTATCCGCCGGCACAGGAATTCTGTTGCATCCTGTATCTGCCAAGGTCAAAGAGACCCAGACTGGAACCGCCTCGAACGACAGCGTCTCGGTGGTCCAGCCAGATTCCAGGGGTACGATGCCTGATACAGACCAAGTCCAGGACGCCTCACGCATCAGCCCGCCGGTCGCCGGAATTCACACCGACGACGATCATGCGGGACACGATGTCTCCATTGAGGTCAGCGTAGCTGCAGGAGTTCCGATTGCCGAGATCGGTTCAACCTCGCATAAGATCTTTGCCGATCGCACTGGTGCAGATTCTTTCCATGTTCAACTTGCTAACGACGCGGTCTTGCCCAACAAAGATTTCATCCTCAAATACAAAGTGGCGGGACCGGGAGTAAGCGATGCGCTCCTGACGCACGCGGACGACTCTGGCGGGTACTTCGCCTTTATCCTGCAACCACCCGAACGTGTCCTGGACGGAACTACTGTTCCCAGACAAGTTATCTTTGTCCTTGATACCTCCGGCTCCATGTGGGGATTTCCCCTGGAGATGGCCAAGAAAACCATCCGGCGCGCCCTGGATAATCTGCGTCCGGAAGAAACATTCAACTTGATTACTTTCTCCGGCGATACCAGGATTCTCTTTCCTGAGCCGGTACCGCCCACCAGCGAGAACATAGCAGCAGCTAAGACGGTGCTGGATGGCGCTTATGGCAGTGGCGGGACGGAGATGATGAGCGCCATTCGCGCGGCCCTCGGAGACGGTGAAAAATCGCTCAAGCCGGCGGGAGGTGTCGAGCCGGTGCGGGTGGTGTGCTTCATGACTGATGGCTATGTCGGTAATGATGCCGAAATTGTTGCCGAGGTGCAAAAGCATTCTGACGCCCGCGTCTTCTCTTTTGGTATCGGCACGGCAGTGAATCGTTTTCTGCTCAGCAAGATGGCCGAAGCTGGACGCGGCGAAGTTGAGTTTGTCACCAAGCCCAACGAAGCCAAGGCGGCTGCGGACCGCTTCTATGAGCGCGTGCACTCTCCGGTATTGACCAATGTCTCGATTGAGTGGAACGGCCTGCCGGTTTCTGAAGTCTATCCCGCCCGCATTCCAGATCTTTTTTCCGCCAAGCCTGTTATTGTCACTGGCCGGTATGCCAAGGCAGGCAAAGGAACGCTGGTAATACGAGGCACGCAGGCTGGCGGCCCCTTCCGTCGCGAGGTTGCGGTGGACTTCGGAGCAGAGAATTCGAGCAATGCAGTCCTGGAAAAGATCTGGGCAAGACGCAAGGTAGATGACTACATGTCGCAGGATTGGATGGGAATACAACAAGGACAGTCGAAGTACAAGGCTGAAATTGTGCAAGTAGGACTGCAACATAGTCTGGCCACGCAATACACCTCGTTTGTCGCAGTCGAAACCAGGACCGTGGTGCAGGACGGCAAACCCGTCCGGATCGAAGTGCCAGTCGAGTTGCCGGAGCATGTTTCACCACTGGCTGTGCCTGGATACGACACGAATGGCGTACCGCTGATCAATCCCGCCCAGTCCCAGGTTACGAATACCTTCTCCGGTACCCAGCTTAAAAGCGTTGCCGGCGTGCAAGAAAACCAAGGCCTCGACAATCTGGCGCTTATGGTGCCCGGCGTTGTCCCTCCAGGCCCCGAATACGGAAGAGCAAGCGGCTCAATCAGTACGAACGGTCTGAAAGGCTCGAACGCGGCGAAAAGCCGTGGCCAGGAAAAGCAAGAAAAAAGAACTGCTGGAAAAGCGACGCAGTTTGCGGTGTGGCGCTCGAAAATGGGCCCGGATTTATGGCGGCTTTACGTCTGCTCCACCATGTCTTCGGTCGCGCAGACTCAGAATAAATGCAGTTTGCCCGCATCTGGAATTGTCGCAGTGCAGGTCCAACTCAATGCGGCAACGCCCGAACTGGCGCAGAAGCTCTCCAAAGCCGGAATGACCATCAAGAGCGGAGCAGGCTCTGCGTTAGTCATTGGCGAACTGCCTGTTGCCAAGCTGGAAGAACTGGCCCAGATTGCAGAGGTAGTGTCAATTTCCCAAAAGCTAGAATAAGAAACAAGGCTTGAAAACAGTTCTGGGGACAGCATAGCGCAGTCCCCAGGACCTACTCGGCGGGTTACTTGGACAGGCAAAGTCAAGCGTAAAGATGTCCTTGCCCCTGATCAATTCATTGGCAACTAAATGCGTACACAGCTTTGGGGCCGAGGACAAAGACGTTCTTTCCATTCACTGCAAAGCCAGAAGTGGGAAATTCGTCTTCTCCATGCAGGGCCATTTGGATGGTGTGCCCGTTTTGAGGATCAAGCACCGACAGTCCCAGATGGTTCACCAGAATATTTTCTCCACAGATCACATAAGCCTCATTCGCGCCGGGCATCTTGCTGCGCCACTTGAGCCGCCCGGTTGCCAGATCGAGAGCATAGACGTAGGTGTCTCCCGAAGCGGCGTAGATAACATCTCCAATCAAAACAGGCGTTTCGGGAAAGCCCACAAAACCCGGTTCGCCTTGAAAACGCCAAGCCTCCTGTCCTGTCTTGCGGTCCACGGCCACCACGGCATTGCTCAGGTAATCGCCTGTAATTACAAGCTGCGAAGTAACGAGTGGCGAGGAAGACAGTCCTTTTCTCTGGTTGCCATCACCGGTTTTGAAACGCCACAGGACCTTTCCGCTCTTTGCCTCCAGGGCAATGAGCCATCCGGATGAGTTGGTGCCTTTTTCGTTTCGCCATTGCTCCAAAGCGGCATAGACGGTCTCATCAAAGATACTGATCCCGCGCACCACGGCAGGGTATTCCCATTCCGGCGCGAGGTCGGTGCTCCACAGTTTTTGGCCATCGGACAGGCGCAATGCATAGATGCGATGACTGGAGGTTCCGCAATAGAACGCACTGCTGTCGGCTGCGGCCCGGCCCAAGGAGGCATTGGCATCCGGAGTAAACTCCCAGATTTTGCTTCCCGTCTGGATGTTCCGGGCTGAGATCACTGCCTCTGGAATGATGACCATTCCGCTGGCGACCACCAAGGCACGCGGAGCGTAACTCTGGAGTGGCGCTTGCCACAGCAGCCGCCCATTACTGACGGAGTATGCGCGAATATCTGAAGCCACTACAAAAAGTTTGTCGTCCGCAATCGCCGGAATGCCGATGGGAGGATCTCCAACGCTGTTCAACGGCATCCGCCAAGCCAGGTGCAATGCGGTAGTTTCTTGAGCCAGCGCTGTTGAGAGCGCAACGACCAAGAAGGCCATGATGAAAAACAGAGCAGATTGGCGGCTTGGCTTCAACCAAGGCAGCACAGCCTTTTGCTCACATGACGTTTTAAGGTTTTTCAATAGCATGTCCCTTGAGCTAAACCCAAGCTGATAGATAGCAACGAAAGCCTGGGGCTTCGATGTACTCGAAGCCCCTCGGGGTTGAGGAAACCTCAGTTAATGTAGATATAGAACGGCGCTGAGGGAACACCGTTTGCATTTCTCACTGTGACTGTCCACCAGCCGGAAGCCAGGCGGTAGTCAAGTGTGCTGTTGATTTGATTGGCGGAATAGTCCCAATAGTAATGGCCGTCTCCCTGATACAGCCACACATCAGGGAACCCGTACCTCTGTAGCTGTGCGGTGTTATTGCCGCCGGGACTGAAGTTTGATCCCCAGATAATGATTGTGCTCCACGTATAGAGCGTGGAGGAATAACTACCGTCCGTAACCGCTGTAACTACGGGCCCTGCGGGATTGAACGTGGCTGTTACCCACTGGCTGCTCGTCATGGAGACCGTGCAGCTCCCTGTGCCATAGCAGCCTCCACCCGACCATCCGGCAAATGTAGAGCCGGCATCGGGAGATGCCGTTAAGGTGACATACGTGCCGCTGGCGAAGCTGGCCGTGCAAGTGTACCCGCACCAAATACTGCCAGTGTTGGATGAAACGGTCCCGCTGCCGGCGCCGTTCTTGCTGACCGTAAGTGTCTGCATTACGCCATTAATCAGCACATTGAATCCGCCAGAAGGTGCTCCGGAAGCATTGCGAACGGTTGCTGTCCACCATCCAGCAGCAAGCCGGCCATCCAGATTTGCATTGATCTGAGAGGTGGCATAGTCCCAATAGTAGTGACCATCGCCTTGATACAGCCAGACATCTCCATAACCGGGGCGCTGGAACTGCACGGTATTAGAACCTCCGGAGGAGAAGTTTGATCCCCAGATGACGATGGTGCTGGTGGTGTAGATAGTGTAGGAATAGCTCGAGTCCGTGATCGCCGTGATAACCGGCGGAGCAACGTTGAACACTGCCGTAACGTATTGGGCTGTGTTCATGAAGACCGTGCACGAGCCTGTGCCATAACATCCGCCGCCCGACCAACCGACGAATGTGGAGCCGGCATCGGGTGAGGCATTCAGGGTAACGTAGACGCCATTGCTGAAGCTGGCCGAACAAGTTGCTCCGCACCAGATGCCTCCTGGGGATGAGCTGACTGTTCCGGTTCCTGAGCCGCTCTTGCTGATGCTCAGTGTTTGATTGGTGGCTAATTGATTAAACGTGGCTGTGACTGCGGCATTCTGGCTTAGCCGGACTGTACAGGAGCCAGTGCCGGAGCATCCGGCGCCCGACCAACCGGCAAAGGTGGAGTTTGCATCCGGTGTGGCAGTCAAAGTGACCGACGTTCCACCGGCAAAATTAGCTGAGCAAGCTGAGCCGCAGTTTATGCCGGCGTAATTGGACACAACCGTTCCGCCCCCGCCTCCATTGCGGGTCACCGACAGGTTGGCTGGAGCTGCGTAGAGAGACGTAATCTCAGCGGCACTCAAGACGCGATTGTAGATTTGCACGTCATCGATGGCGCCTGCGAACGCACCATAGGAAACGTGGTTACCAATCACCACTCCTGTTTGCCAGGTGAAGTCTGAGCTGGTCTTGTTGCCGGTGGCCACCTGCACACCGTCCACATACAGCTTTCCGCCGCCGCTGCCGACGGTCACTGAGGCAAGATGCCAGAGGCCGTCATTGAATGTGGCGCCGGAGCAGTAGGTTTCTTCCGACCAGACACGGTGGCAAACCCTGCCTCCTTGCAGTCCCAGGTGGCGGTCATGTGCGCTCGCATTGGGACTGACGGGGTCAACTACGGACATGATTGCTCCGTTGGCAGCAGTGGTCTGGAACCATGCCGCAAAGGTGTATTCCGTTTCCGGCACGTTGATGGTGATGCCTACATAGTCGGTTGCGCCGTTAAACTGCAAGGCCCAGCCCAGGCGCCCCGGAGTTGCTAATGGGCCATAGATCGTACCGTTGACTCCGCTGCCTGAACTGTCGACAGCCGTGCTGCCTCCACCTTCATCGAACGCCCAATGCCCCACAATCCCGCCGGGATTCGAGGCGTTGAAGCTGGCCACAACCGAAGTGGCTGCGTTCGGGGAGACATAGCAAGAACCGGTACCAGAGCATCCGCCACCGGACCAGCCTGAGAAGTAAGAGCCGGTATCCGGTACTGCGTTCAGCGTTATCGATGTTCCGGTAGCAACGGTGGCCGAGCATGTGTTTCCGCAGCTAATGTTTCCGGAGCTGGAGTTTACTGTGCCTGAACCGGAGCCCGCTTTGCTGACTGACAAAGTCACCGTAGTGGGAATTACATTGAACGTTGCGGAGACGGACATGGCTTGGTAGAGCTGGACCGTGCATGTCCCTGTGCCGGAGCACCCTCCTCCAGACCAGCCGCTGAATGCAGAACCAGCATCCGGTGAAGCGGTCAGAGTGACCACTGTTCCGTAGTTGAACATGGCGGAACAGCTTGCCCCACAGTAGATCCCACCGGAACTAGAGGACACAAGACCGGATCCCGATCCCGACTTGCTTACCGAGAGACCTTCCGCCGGAAGCGCATCGAAATTGGCTGTAACATTCCGTGGACGAGCTGTGACAGATAAAGTACAGGAGCCGGTGCCTGAGCAGCCGGAACCCGACCATCCCGTAAACGTAGATCCCGCTGCCGGTGTGGCCGTGAGACTGACTGAGGTACCAGTGGTAAAGCTGCTGGAACAGACGCCGCCGCAGTTGATGCCTGCTGGATTCGAGACCACGGTCCCTGCGCCGCTCCCGGTCAGGGTAACGGTCAATGTAGAGGATGCGGTGTAGGCGGAGGATATTTCTGACGGGTCGAGTACCCGGTTGTAAATCCGCACATCGCTGATCGCCCCCGCGAACGCACCGTAAGAGACGTGGTTACCGATTACGACTCCCGTCTGCCAAGTGAAGTCTGAGCTGGTTTTATTGCCTATTGCTACCAGCACGCCATCCACATAAAGGTGTCCCCCGGTACCACCCACGGTTACCGCAGCTAAATGCCAGACATTGTCATTATAGGCGCCAGTCGAGCAGTAGGTTTCTTCCGACCAGACCCGGTGGCAGACTCTGCCTCCTTGCAGTCCCAGGTGGCGGTCATGTGCGCTCGCATTGGGACTGACGGGGTCAACTACGGACATGATTGCTCCGTTGGCAGCCGTGGTCTGGAACCAGGCCATGAAGGTATATTCGGTCTGGGGCAACTTAATGGTGGCGCCCACGTAATCGCTCACTCCATTGAATTGCAGAGCGACCCCCAATGGCCCGGCGTTGATCCAGGCTGGCCCGAAGATGGAGGCATTGATTCCGTTACCGGAGGAATCAACCGCGGTGCTTCCGGAACCCTCGTCGAATTTCCAATGGGCCACCAAACTATTCGCATTTACCGATTGGTTGAAGCTGGCAGTCACGGAATTGGAGGAGCTCATGACTATGGTGCAACTGCTGACGCCGGAGCACGCGCCCGACCAACCCGCGAATACGTATCCAGCAGAGGGAGTCGCGGTCAGGGTAACTGTAGTATTGAGATTGAAGATTGCGGCACAGGTTGGGCCGCAGTTGATGCCTGCGGGATTCGATGTGACGATGCCACTTCCATTGACCGCAACGGACAGTTGAGCGGAGGAACCTTTTCTCGGCACCAGAAACTGCCGGTCCAGCGTTTGCGAAAGAGCTGTTCTTACCTTATCGCTCTTGGTTGCGCCTACGTGCGAGTCGGCGTCGCTGATGGGATAGTTGGCCGTGGCCCCGCTATAGACCTGACTGCTCCCCTGCACGATGCCATCGGAAGTTTCGCCAGAGGCCGAAACCAGATTGTTCCAATAGTCATCGATGTCATCCATGCGATCGCCAATATAGGCACAGACGTCGGCAGTATCAGGATCGTCGAACAGAATAGCAACCACCTCACATGCACGGAATGACGCATAAGCAATCTGGGTATAGGTGTACAAGGCCCTGCCTCCGCAGGCATCGTCAGGGAAACAGAAAGCGTCGCCCATAAGCCTCGGCAGGAGCCAGCGTTTGGTGGAGTTGCCCTGGATTCCAACCCGAGTAAAGTTTTCTCCCGGACCGTTCAGGCTGTTCAGATATGGGCTTCCCGGCTTGAGATCTGCACTGGATGGAATCGCGGTATCGAAGCCGAAGTCAATTGCGGGATAGGAAAGGTTCGCCGTCAAGTAAGCCAGGAAGCATCCTGGGTCATCGAAGGGGCTTCCGCATCCAGCAGCGAGTTTGTCGATGAGTTTGGAGAGACCGTCTGCAATGGCGACTCTGCCAGTGAGATCGATCCGCGCTCCTGCGTTAGGAGTGTCGACGGTGATTACGCCCCGAGCCAAGTCGGACCGGCGTCGGGCCACATCGCGGGCAATCAGTCCTCCCTGGCTGTGGCCGATCATGAGAAAGTTGTTGACCCGGTCTGAATCCAGATCGTTGATCAATTCTGTTCCTTGATCGTGGAGCGCATTCGTCGAGTGCAGGTTATATCCATAGATGAGCCCGAATTGAAAGTCTCCGGCCAGCCACGGGACCATGCGTTGGCCCCACGTGTCCCGGTTACTGAAAATGCCATGCTGAAAAAGTACGTTTGGTCCCGCAGCGGCCTGAATCTGGGGCTGTACCTGAGGGGGCGTTCCTGCAGACTCGAGCGCAGGGAGGGTGAAATAACTGGGGTTGGTGCTGGAGTTGCGTAGCGTGCTGGAAGGCGACAACGATCCGCCCGCAGAGCCACTCACGTTGTAAAACAGGTTCGTGATCTGAATGGTATGGCTACCGGATCCTGCAGTGGTTGGATCGGGGTTGATCGAAACCTGACTCAACGTCCAGCCCATGGTCGTCAACTGGTAAGTCCATGAACACGATCCAGTCTGACCGTGCGACATTGGGGTCGTGAGCTGAGCGTTCAGAGCGCCGGTGCCGCCGTTGTAGTACTGCAGCGTTGCACCCATGTTCTGGGCCATCACTGCAGGATTAGAGATAACCAGCCCACTGAGCAGGCTTGCTCCTTGTATGGGCGACAACAATGCGAGCGGCGATGGCAGCGGTGCATTTCTGGGAAGCACAACCGGCATCTGGCTACCCGACGCGTCGAATACCACCAGGTTGCCGTTAACGATTTGTATCCTGCTGATTCCGTTCGCCTGGGTGAAGGTAGGGTCACTGGCGGGATCAGTGGATGCCATGTCCAACATGAACTGGCCATTAAAATCGTAGCCCGCTTGTACGTGGAAGTTCTTTGTCGCTCGATTGAACTGGAGCGTCGTGGTAGTGGTGTTGATGCTTGCGCTAAATACCGGTTGATTCAATGAGATCGTTGCCTGGCTTTGAATGCTCAGGTCGAAAGTGGCAAAGGTATTGTTCGAATCAATGGTTTGGCCGGCAGCACTGGCGGCCAGCAACAACATTGCCAGAAAAATAAGAACCCCGGTTTTCTTTGTGGTTGGCAGGTTTGTCCACGTCATATCCACCCCTTTTTCACTTCATGTGCTTTGAGGCGCCAAAAGTGGGCTACTCACCCTATATGACGAAAGACCAAAAAAACTTTCACATGCAATAAAAGCCGTGTTTCTGAGGGGTTTTCGAGCTGCGGTGGAATGGTGCAAGTTGCTGAAAGGTCTGCTTTTACTAGAGCGTGTTTCATAAATACCTCCGGAGTGTAATCCAGAGGCAAGCAAGATAGAAGAAGGCGCGATAGGTGCAGAGGAGATGTTCATGACGAACCAGCAGTCGGCGAAACTGGCCGAGCCAAGCGT
>Ga0210408_10000177_pt1 | contig 96920 bp, 80 predicted proteins | sample IncBWH4MmetaG_FD_155471 | JGI IMG/M metagenome (GOLD analysis project Ga0210408, IMG submission 155471) | Forest soil microbial communities from Barre Woods Harvard Forest LTER site, Petersham, Massachusetts, United States - Inc-BW-H-4-M | ecosystem: Environmental > Terrestrial > Soil >...
CTCATCCAGCGGAGCGCTGCGTTGTATATGTACCGATTTCCCCCTGCCCCGACTGCCGAACGCCGCCGCATTTTCCGTTGTACGGTGTACCGCGATTCCCACCTGCGCCGACCGCGCGAACGCCAGCGCAGTTCTCTCCGTCTGCTGCTCCCCTCACCGCCAGCACCTGCCTGCGGGCCGCGGTTTGAAAAGTTCCGCCACACCGCCGCACCCGATGCACCTCGGCTCTGCTCTCGTCTCCCCCGCTGGGCCACCCCACGGGGGAAATCTGATGGAGGGATGAACTTAAATTCAGCAATCCGCTGATTAGTTTCGAGATCGAACGCCCTACCTGTATTTCCAGCGCCCAGCGATACATAGTCGATGGCTTCGCCAGGCCGAAGAATACGTGGCAGGCACAACAGTATCCCTAGCGCATGTACCACGACATTGATTTGGCTGGCCAAGCGTTTGACCAATGCGGCAGCGCCAAGAACTTCCGCTTTGGCGCGGCATTCGGCCAAAACAGCGGCGTACCCGTCGAGAGTTACCGCTTGCAAGGAGCCTTCAATCCGGGCGAGCGTCTGCGTCAGATCCGCTCCGCCGAATGTTTCTAATGAGTTGATTGCTTCTGAAAGTGCTGAGTGAAGCGGTTTGAGGTCTCTTACCATGATCCGCAAAACTATATCTGAGTTTGCACGGCACAGCCTACGAGCGGCCGTTGTGAATGATAACGTCCTTTATCATGCACAAAGTTGGGCGGCAAGCCCCCAAAAGGTTTGGGTCCGATATGGCGACCAATCGCTCGTGTGGATTGCCGCCACGAAATGCTCTCAATGACATTCCTAGACCCTGGCGCGTTTATCAGTACCCTTTTAATACCCATCGTGCAACGATGGGCCGGGTGGGTGCACAGAGCGGAGTTCGGGACCGGGCCGGGGTTTAAATCTTCTCTCCGAGCAATCTTAATATTTACGCCCGGCACTGAGGGAGCACTCAAGCGCGTGCCATGGATGGTGGTGTTGACCGAAACAGTCGCCGCCTGAGAAATCCGGGGAGGTTATTAAGCAGGAATCGTCACTTCGGAGTTTTGCTCAGATAGTGATCAAAAAAGGCCAGCGTTCTTTGCCATGCGTCGATCCCCTCAGCAGTGTCGCCGTTGGCGTCAAAAACGTGACCTACGCCTGGATAAATCTTCATCTCACAAGGCGCATGAATCTTCTGGATAAAGCTTTGCAGCTTGTAAGCCTCGCTCACCGGAATGCCCGTGTCTGCATCGCCTTGCAGGATGAGGACGGGAGGCATGCGCGTCACGTTCTTTGGGAAATCATCGCCGAGGCCGCCGTAATATTCGCTAATCGCTTTGATTCGCCGATCTTGGGCAGCTGCTTCCAGCGCGAGACCTGCACTGAGCGAGAATCCCACTACTCCGATACGCCTGGGATCGACTTTCGAGTCCTTGGCTACGAATCCGATCGCGTCGTGGATGGTGGAGAGCCAGAGTTCCAGCTTAGGGCCATAGTTTTCGCCGAGTTTTTCTTCGCTCGTCCGGTCGAAATAGTGCACCAGGAAGGCAGAGTAGCCGTGCTTGGCGAGGTCCGCGGCGTAGTGGCGGTACCCCGCCGGGCGGAGCGTCATCCCGAGCCCTCCATAGAGAACCAAAACTGCCGGGTTGCGTCCCGAAGTTGCAGGGTAAAAGACTTCCGCTCGGATGGGCTTTCCGCCACTTTGGAATGTCGCGGCAGAGCTGGCGGGCCCCTGGGACAACGCCACCCCCGGCAAAAAAGTGAGCATCGCCAGTAGAGCAGATATTCGCAAGACGTTCCCGCTCCAGTCTAAGCAGTATGTCGAATAAACCCGTCAGTTCGTAAATACCCGGTTCCGTGATGGAATCGAGAATGAGATTTCATGGCAGTCTCTCTTTTCAGCTCCACAGGCTTCGTTTTGGCTTCCCTCAGGGTGAGCCCAGGGAGGTTTTGTTGGACACTCCTGGAATGACGCCAGTGCTCGTGTTCCCTGCAGGATTGGCGCGTGTCGTTCCGTTCTGGCTGGCAATCTCCAGCCCCGCCTTGCGGAGCCCTTCGATCAGATGCTCGACGAGCTCTGCATCCCACCACTTCCCGAGTTCCTCCCGCGCAAGGACGGCGAAGTCCGGCCTTACGGCAAGGAGCTGTTGCACGGCGTTGCGCGCCGCCTCCAGCTCGCTAAGCTGTCCGTAAGCCGCCGCGAGCGCGACGTTGGTACGCCAGAAGCCGGGCATGTTGACCTTGAGAGCGAAGTCCAGCGCACCGCGGTAGTCGCTCCGGCGGTAAGCATCGAGAACCGAGGGGAACCAGTACCATCCGGGGTGATGAGGATTGAGGCCCCTGGCCTGTTCCGCCAGCGCACAGCCGCGCTCCCAGTCGCCGGCATACGCTATCAGGAAGCCCAGATAAGCCATGGTGAACCCATCCATGGGATTGAGTGCGACAGCCCGCTCCGCCGCATTTCGAAAAGCCGGGAGCTCGCGCCGGAAGAACAGGGTTGCGGCCAGAGCGTGATAGGCCAGGTGATTGGAGGGCGCGGCCTCGACCGCCCGCCGCGCAGCCGCGAGCGCACGTCCCAGCGAGTCAGGCCGAAGGTTGAATCCGTGCGTGTGCTCCTCCTTGTACATCATCGACAGCATGGCCCAGCAGTCGGCATTCCCCGGCGCCTGCTGGACGGCCCGTTCCAGACCAGCCCTCGCCGCGGCGTGCTCTTCGGCGTTGACACGCTGGAAATGCGCGAAGCTGCGGAGCACTGCCTCGTAGGGGGTAAGCTGGTCGGGATTCCGGTTGCGAAGAACCTCACTCATGGTGTGCGGCAGAACGCCGTGGGTGTCGGCGACCGTAGAGACGATCCGCGGAACGACGTCGTCCTGGAGCTCAAAAATACCTTCGGGGCGGAAGGGACGTTCATACGTCTCAGCCCACAGATTGACGTCTGAGGTCGCGTCCACAAGTTGCGTTGCGATGCGCAGCTTGGTCCCGGCCTGGCGAAGGCTACCTTCCATCACGTAGCGTGCGCCGAGTTCCTTACCGGCGGACCGGATGTCGATCGCCCCATGAGCATAGCGCGAGGTCGAACTAAGCGAAATCACCCGGAGGTACGAAAAGCGGAACAGACCGGTAACGATTTCCTCGGTCAGCCCCTCGGCCAGAGCTGTGAGATCAGCGTTCGCGCCGTTGTACTTAAACGGCAGCACGGCAACCCAGAACCCCTCCTCGGCGCGGGCAGCGCCTGAGTTGCCCTCCACCACCGGACGTGGAGCTGGTGCAGTTGCCGTGCGGATTGACGGCGCGCTGGCGGTTACGCCGCGCAGTGCGTCGCGGACGTCTCGCGCTGACGGGAAACGGTCTTGGGGGTCCTTCTCCAGACAGCGCTGGATCAACACGCCCAGCTCTTCCGGAAGGTCGGCCCGGAACTCGCTCAGCAGTCGTGGTGTGTCGCGCAAGATCGCGGAGGCCAGCTCGGCCGACGAGGCGCCCTCGAACGGGCGCCGGCCGCTTGCCATCTCGTAGAGAATGACGCCGAGCGAGAAGATATCGGTCCGGTGATCCAGCACCCGGCTCGCGACCTGCTCGGGCGACATGTAAGTTGGCGTGCCCATCACCACGCCCATCGCAGTTTGCCCGGCAAACGTCTGCGTGGCGTCGCTGGATTTGTCCGCGCGCACATCTTTCGCCAGGCCGAAGTCCAGCACCTTGACGCGACCGTCGTCGGTCAGCATCACATTGGCGGGCTTCAGGTCGCGATGCACGATCCCTTTCTCATGAGCCGCGGTGAGCGCGTCGGCAAGCGCGCTGGCAATCTCGACGATTCGCTCGACGTGGAGGCCACCAGCAGGGATGAGGCGCTCGAGTGACTGTCCCTCGACGAGCTCCATGGTGAGAAAGTGGATGCCTTCGGCTTCTTCGACCGAAAAGATCGTGACGATGTGGGGGTGGTTGAGGGCGGCGACGGAACGAGCTTCGCGCTGGAAGCGCGCGAGGCGGTTGGGATCGTGGGCCATCTGAGCAGACAGCACCTTGAGAGCCACGTCACGGCCGAGCTTCGTGTCATTGGCGCGATACACCTCCCCCATGCCGCCCGCGCCGATCGCCGCGGTGATGTGGTAGTGGGAGAGCGTGCGGCCGATCAAATCGAGCCTCCTGGACCTAGAAAGTTGTCAGATTGCCGCTTTGTTTCTGGACGAACGCCGAGCCGATTCTACACCCCAGGGCGCGCCGCAAATTACTTCGCTCGGTTCAGAAGCTTAGCTTCAATGCGAACTGCAGATTCCTCGGAGGGAACGTGTCTGCCGCTTCGCCGAACCGCGCGCGGCTGACGTCATTGTGGGCGGCACCGCTGGTGAAGGCTAATGCAAAGTTCGTGTGATTGAACACGTTGAAAGCTTCCACCCGGAACTGCAGACTGAACCGGTCCGAGAGACGAAAGTTCTTAAACATCGATACATCGGCATTCCAGTACCCGGGCCCGACGAACGTGTTGCGGCCAATATTACCGACGCAGCCCAGGCAGGGTGCAGCGAAGAAATTCGCCGGCAGGTTGAAACCGTTGGCCCACTGGTCATGGCTCGCGTTCACGTGATTGGCAATCGCGTTCGGCCGTTCGTTGGAGAGTCCATCCAGGTTGTAGTCTCCGCCGATGTTGACGCAGTTGGCTGGATCAAAGGTCGGTGCAGCGCAGGCGCCCGGCACCACTTCATTCAGGTGTGCCGGCCTTGTGTTAGTGGGTGTCCAGTGAACGCCGCTTTGAAATGTCCAGATACCATTGAACTGCCATCCCCCCAATGCCGCCGCGGTGAAGCCATGCCCCTGCCTGAAAAACGGAAGCTGCCAGACGTGATTGAATGTCAGCCGCTGCCGGACGTCGAAGGTGGAATTTCCCCGGTCTAGCCCAGGAAGGGTAGGGTCGGTGCTGGACGCGTCTCCCCCAGAGGAGCCATTCACGGTTGTTCCGCCATTGTGCCACCCTGAGCCGTTGTCAATCGCGTGGCTATAGGTGTAGTTTGCGCTGATGGCCAAACTCTGCCCCAGTCGCTCCTTAAGGGAAAGTTGCAGCCCGTTATAGATAGAGTTGTTTACATTTCTCCAAGCCCGGAGAATGCCAAAGTTGGGGTTCAGGGTTCCTTGCGGATTCGTCTCGAACCCGTTCACCACAGTGCTGTCGATCTGGCTGCACAACTTGCGGCCAAAAGTATCCGTGACGCAAGTTCCCTCCGGCAGTCGCCCTCCTGGCACTCGATTGACTTTTTCCGCGCGGAACACTCTATGCCCAGCCGTGCCCACATAGTTAACTTCCGCCACCAGTCCGTGCCGGATTTCATGCTGCATCCCCAGGAACCAGTTCTCCACGTAGGGGTCGCGAAGGCCTTCCGGGAATACGATCGCCGTCAGTCCTTCTACGTGGGGATTTGTCGGATCCCAACCGCCGATGTTGCCCGTGGCCTGCACTCCGCTGCCCGCATGCTGCGCCGCCGGAGCCGGCCCCAAAAAGGTTGGCTGGCCACCCCCCAACGGGCCATAGACCACGTTGCCGGTCTGCGCCGTGCCATTGACTACGCCCAACGGGCCGGTGACCGAGTCGACCGAGTAGTACGGCGGATTCCAACGCGTAAGGGACAGAGGATTGTACAGCGTACTTTCATAGGAGATCCCGAACCCGCTCCGCAAAGAAGTCTTGCCATCACCGAACACATCCCAGGCGAAGCCGAGGCGCGGGCCAAAATCGGTGTGATCTCCCGCGCCTAGTGTCTTGGAGGGAGCGAATCCCCCGGGGCCGCACACCCCGGCAATCGTGGCCAGGAGGTTGCCCGGGCAAGGCGTGCTGGCGCTCTTGATCTGTCCCGCACCGGTGGTGATGTTATCGATGAAATTCTGCCCCGGCCCTTTGAGGAAGGTTGTGGCCAGGTTATTCAGTTCGGTGAGGCGGGTGTAAAGGTCATAGCGAAGGCCGAGGTTCAGAGTAAGGCGCTTCCGGACTTTCCAATCATCTTGTACATAGGCGCCCACTTCCCAGTTACGCCAGTGGCGGATGTTGGTCGCCAGATGCGCCGGCGCCCCGCTGATGATACCGGGGTCCACGCCCGCATTCTCAAGATACGGAGCATCGATAGCAAAAAACAGAGGATCGAAAAAATAATAACTGGGGCGTCCGAAGTTATACTCGCTGTTTTCAAGGTTGCGGCGCAAATCTCCGCCAATCTTTACGCTGTGTTTCCCGTGACTCAATGACACCATGTCCGCATAGGTATAAATGTTCTCGTGGAAGATCTGCGGATAGCCGGCATAGGAGCCAAATCCCAAACTACCATCATCAAAAAAGATGGACGGGACGCCAGGCAGAGTCGCTGTGATCGAGGAGTCATTGCCGGCGTACCCAGCGCGAAATTCGTTCAGCAAAGTCGGTGTAAAAGTATGAATGTAGCTGAACTGGAAATTGGGTGTAGTGGTCTCGGAGGGAGTGGGGAACCCTCGCACCGAATTGTCCCCGACTACGAAAAATTGATTAGCCGCCCGCGACCAATTGAACTGAGTGAATAACCGATCGCTCGAGTCCAAGTTATAGTCCAGCCTGATGGACGCCTCGTTGCCATTGAACAGGTTTTCACTCACCTGCGACTTGCCCACGTTCAGTACGTTGACCAGAAAGCTGGCATCCCGGCTGAAGGCCCCTGGTTGGGGAGCGCCAAAGATCGAACCGCCGGGACAACTCCCCTGGTTCATTTGATCGATATCTGCCTGCTCCACGCCGAACAGGTTGGCGAACTTCTTAGCCATCGCACCGGTCCCGTCCGTGTTGGCCGGACACAGGTAGCCGGCGAAGTTGGTAAAGAATGATCCAGACACGCCACTGGCCACGTAGTCGCGAAGGGATTGAAACTCCGTGCCACTATGGGCAGGGACAAAGTTGGAATAGAGCAGGGCGGCAACCGAATTGGGGAAGGTCGAAATGGCAGCGCTGCGGAATTCGGGCGATTCCGCCAGCACCAATCCGGGATTGGAAGTGATAAAGCGGTCGCCCTGGTAGGCGGCAAAGAAAAAGAGCTTGTCTTTCTTGATGGCGCCGCCGAGGGTTCCTCCGAACTGGTTCAGGTGCAGGGGTGTCTTCTGGCGGGCGGCCGGGTCAGAGAAGTGGTTGGCAAAAAATGGATTCGCATCCAGCGCGTCATTGCGGAAGTACTCCCACGCGCTACCGTGCCACTGGTTGGCGCCGGACTTGGTCACCAAATTCGTGATGGCGCCCGCGCTGTTGCCGAATTCTGCTGAGTTGTTCAGCGTCAGCAACTGGAACTCCTGCACCGTATCCTGGATGGGCTGGTTGACGGCTCCCCCGCTCAAGCCTTTGTTGGAAACACCATTTAGCAGAAATCCGTTAAAGTTCTCCCGCACGCCGTTCACCACCGTGTTCGCGCCGTTTTCAAGAATGGCGCCCCGAACGTTGGTCGCGCCCGGCGCATACTGAATCAGGTCGTAGACATTGCGGCCATTCAGTGGGAGGTTGGCAATCTGCGTGGAATCCACGGTCTGGGAGAGCCGCGAGGTCTCTGTATTCACCGGGGCGACAGCATCCGTGACTTCTACGATCTCCGCGCGCTCTCCCAGGAGCAACTTGAAATCGACGCGCAGCACGGTGCCAGCGTTGAGGACTAGATTGCTAGCCTCTGCGGTCTTAAAGCCGCGGGCCTCAACGCGGATCGTGTAAGCGCCAACGCTCAGTTCCTCGGCGCTATAGGTCCCCTGACTGTTGGTCTGGGCCTGGATCTCATAGCGTGTACCCAGATTTTGTAGAACGATCTTTGCGTCTGGGACTACGGCGCCAGATGGATCAGCGACGGTGCCGGTGATCTCGCCGTTCTGCACTTGTGCCGACGCGTCCAGCGAAAGAATGAGGAAAACGAAGTACAGGCAGATTCGGGTTGTTGCGAATGGGCCGCGGTGCCACATGAGTCTTTCCCCTCTCGTGGCTTTCCCAGTGACGAGCGGGCCTGGTGAAGTATACCCCGACGGGATCAGCTTAGGCAGCATTCGAAGGCAAGGCTGATCAAAAGTGGACAGTTTCAGGTATGGTCGCGGACATGTGGTTCAAACTTTGAAGCCTTAGCGAACGCATCAAGCCAAAACAAGAAGGACTGACTTTAACTCATCGTCGCCATGGTCGATCCGGTTGGAAAGTAGCGAGTCGCGCCTTCATTCACGGCGGGGCCGCTCATTTTGATTTTTATGAAGACCGCTATCTGAACCTGACTCGCGTGAATGTTGTCTTACTTTGTGGTGTCCACCGAGACTACTTCAAAGCCGCCTTTCGCGTCGCGGGCTTGAATGCTTTGAGAGCCCTGTGCTCCCGACGGACTTTGGCGCACTGTGTTGGTTCTAGTCACAAGCGCCCTGTCGAACCGATGACCGACCATTTGCGAAGACTTCGGGTGCTCTACATATCGGTAACGATAAGTCGTCTAGTGTTTACGAATGTGGACGAACGTGGTCGCTTCACTTGCACGATAAACTTATCAGGACTTGGGAATTGCTTCGTTTCCATTCCAAACTTGAAAGATCTTCCGATGAGGTCGAGGATGTCAAGGATGATCGCCCCATCGGCCCCGCATAGGAGCGATCGACCTTTTGGCCTCGCGTCTAACCCTTTAGGAGAAGATTCGCCATGTCGCATCATTTCGATACGCCTACCGCAAAAGAAGACCCCCGCATCAACATCTGCGACTTCTACTTGTTTCGCGGCCGCCCGGGCACAACGGTCATGGCTTTGACCGTGAATCCGAACGCCGGCGTCGGCGCGCCAGACACCTTCCGCGACGAAGGTCTCTACGCCTTTCGCTTCGACACGGATCGCGATCTTCGCGAAGACGTCGCCTTCAAGGTCCAGTTCGGCGCGCCCGCCCACGCCGATGGCGGCGAGCACCGGCACGTTCAGACCTTCGCGGTCCGGCGCGCCACCGGAGCGGACGCTCTGAAGGGTGCCGCGGGCGAACTCATCATTTCCGGGAATACGGGACGCGTCGTGAAAGCGGATCAGGGCTGCCTGGCGTACGCAGGCCTCGCGCCCGATCTGTTCGCCACCGATGGCGCCGGTTTCGGTGCCTTCAGAAAAGCTCTGTGGTCCGAAAACCGGTTTGCCCCGGAGGCGTTCCAGAATCGCCAGAACTTCTTCGGCGGCAACAATGTCACCGCCATCGTCCTCGAGGTCCCCAGCAGCCTGATCGGCCGAGGTGTGGTGCACGCCTGGGCCACCGCATCGCTCTACGGGCACGCGCCGGAGGTGCAGGTATCGCGTTGGGGCCTGCCGATGATCACCCACATCCTGCTCTCCGATCCTTCGCTGCACGACGCATCGGAAAACTACAACCGCGCGGTCCCGGCGGACGAAGTGGCGCTGTTCTCCAAACCGATCCGCGACTTCGTGGAAAAAGTCACCGCGCTCGCCCACTCAGCGGCCGACCCATCCGCCTACGCTACGCAACTCCTCGCGCGCCTCTGCCCATCGGTCCTGCCGTATGAACTGGACACGCCCGCCTCATTCAGCTTTGCCGCCTTCAACGGCCGCGGCCTCTGCGACGACGTGATGGACGTGATTCTCACGCTGGTCACGAACACGGCCCTCGGCGATGGGGTGGCGCCCGATATGCGGCTGATGCGCCCGGATTTTCCCTATTTCGGCGAGCCGCACCCTACGGCGGCGAGTTCCGCAAAGCAGTGAGGGCGAAGGAGTGAGCGCACGGACGACACAGCGGCGATCTGCGATTGGATGGATTTGCTCGCCGGCAGCGAGGAGCGAATCTCCGTCGTCTCCGGCAAGCGCGCTGCCCTGTCAACCGTGATCATCAGGCCAAATGGACTGAGTGCCTGATTAACGCTGCCGGCATCTCGGACAAATCTCCTCAAAACCTGATGCGGGCTTGCCAACCTCAGTATTGAATGATAAAGGACGCTATCGCCAACTTCGCGCTCGATAGCGGTTTCCCGAACTTTTTCAGCCACAACCGCCTCCAAATATCCATAAGCGCGGAAGCACCGCGCGAATGAGCCGCGTCGACACGGAATTCGATCGCCTTAAGAAGGGGCTTGGGACTGTTGATGTGAACGTCCTTTATCATCCATGATCGACAGGGCTTCGGCAGGATTGGCTCTCCTTGAAATCAGGCACACAATCGGCGCACGGCAATGTGACGGCGAGCGGACTTGTCGCGGCGCAAACGAATGGTCGGCTGATCGGCCGTCAGTCCGCCCGACTCGCTATTGGGGCTTTCCGGCACGATGGGAAACGGCGGGAGTATCTTGATTACTTCACGTCGTGAGCTGTCTGGGTGATACTACTGATACTGATTCTTCGCGTTTTTCGTGATGCTGAGAGTACCCGGGAGTGCTCGGGAGTACACGAAACGTCGATTGCGAATCTGCTTGAAACACGCATGAATACAGGCTAATATCGTCGAAGTCTAGATATCGCCGCAATTTACGAAAAGAGGGCGAAGAGAATCCCACTCTCTCCGCCACATTTTTCAACAACTTGCAAGCGCTGCAATCACTACTCAAACGAACTGGCCACTGGGACATCTCCCGTGGCTGTGGGGCGTCCCGCGCAGAGCTTGTAAATGCGCCGACCCACGGGATGGCGGACTTCCGATTGGAACCCCGTGTCAACGCGTCACTTACCCGAATCTCAGTCCAAAGAGTCCGCCCATCTCAGTCGCACCAGTCAGCTTTACAGGGAGCACGTGGTCCGAAACATTAAAGTCGGGAGGACCTTCAATCTGCTTGTCAGAATTAAGAGTCACGATATATTGGAAAGATCGTTCATCTGTTAGTGTGACACATACCAGTCGTGGGAAGTCCTTTTCTCGCCAAGACGCCGTCCGATGGCCGGTTTCAAGAGTTGAAATTCAGGCTGTCAAGATTTGTGATTCGTGGTTCTTCTTAACCTAGCCATCTGGCGAGTGGCAGCCCGGCTGTTTGGGAGTAGAATGACCGCGAGTTGCTCAGGAACTCACTGCAAGCATTCGTGGACACGGTGAGGAGTCCGGGTCGTTTCCATCCACTTGAGCTGCTCCCAGACCACAAGATGCACCAACCGGAAGGAGGGGCTATGTGGGGTCGATGGCACGGTTCAAGGTCGAGAGTCAGATCCTCAAAACGCGGCGGTGGCGCCAAGATCAGCAACGGTTCTTCCGACGGCTGCTGGAACTTCGCCGCAACGCTGTGTGTTCTCGGTTGCCTTGCTTCTACCCTTGTATTGTCAACTGGATGTGGAAACAAGAAGGTTTCGGCAGCGGCTGCTCCTCCGCCAAACGTCCAGGTTGCTCAGGTCACGCAACGAGACGTCCCGGTCTACGCCGAATGGATTGCAACCCTCGATGGGTATGTAAACGCGATAATTCAGCCGCAAGTCTCGGGCTACCTCATTAGTCAGAATTACCGGGAAGGCGCGTTGGTTCGCAAGAACGATGTGCTTTTCAAAATCGATCCACGGCCTTTTCAAGCAATACTTGATCAAGCAAAGGCACAGCTCGCGCAAGCTGAGGCACAGCAGGGGAAGACACAGTTGGACGTGCAACGCGATACTCCGTTAGCAAAAGAAAAAGCAATCGCGCAGAGCCAACTTGATAATGACATACAGGCGAACTTAGCTGCTAAAGCAACGGTTCAGGCCGATAAGGCGGCTATTGAACAGGCCGAAATCAATCTGGAGTTCACAAACGTCCGTTCGCTTATCGACGGAGTTGCTGGTATCGCCACTGGCCAGGTTGGAAATCTGGTCGGCCCACAGACTGTTCTCACAACAGTGTCACAGCTCGATCCGATCAAAGCTTATTTCGTTGTAAGTGAACAGCAATATCTTGCCTTCATTCAGCGAAATCCAACCGTGGCGGCGCGAGAGCAAATTGAAAAACAGCTGGTATTGGAACTTATTCTGGGCGATGGATCGACATATCCGAAAAAAGGGAGATTCTTTGCTGCCGACCGTCAAGTTGATGTGCAGACGGGAGCCATCCGCCTAGCCGGATTGTTTCCTAATCCCGACAATGTGCTTCGGCCTGGTCAATACGGCCGTGTGCGCTTCGTCAGCTACATCAGGCCGGCGGCGCTGTTGGTACCGCAGAAAGCGGTCACGGAACTCCAGGGCATGTACCAGGTGGCTGTTGTCGGCACGGACGACAAAGTTAGCGTGCGAACAGTCCAAGTGGGAGAGCAGACCGGGTCCATGTGGATTATTGAGCAAGGCCTCAAAGCGGGCGAGCGAGTTGTGGTGGAAGGCGTGCAAAAGGTCAGGGACGGCATGCCGGTCAAGGTCACTTCCTCGACTGCTTCTGGGGCAGGCAATTGAGTCATGTCCAAATTTTTCATCAATCGTCCTATCGTCGCCATGGTGATTGCAATCGTCACCGTGATTGTCGGTGCAGTGACGATCGCCGGTTTGCCGATCGCCCAGTTTCCTAACATCGCGCCCCCGGAAGTTCAGATACTTGCCACGTATGTTGGCGCGGACGCCCAAACTCTGGAGCAAGCGGTTGCCACTCCTATCGAACAGCAAATGAGCGGAGTGGACAACATGAACTACATGTATTCAACCAATGCGACCGGGAACTCGCAGACCATTCTAGTGGTGGACTTCGACATCAAAACCGATCCCAATAACGATCTGATTCTCGCCCAGTCCAGAGAGACGCAAGCCGCATCGCAGCTTCCCACCGACGTTACCAATTACGGAATCTCGGTACGAAAGTCGGTCACCGCGCCGCTCATGCTGATCGCAGTGTATTCGCCGCACGGCAGCTACGACGCAAAGTTCCTCGCGAATTACGCATATATCAACCTGGTTGATTCCATCACCCGCTCCCCTGGCATTGGTCAGGTGCAAGTATTCGGAGCTGGACAGTACGCAATGCGGATGTGGGTTAAGCCGGATCAGCTTGCCAAATTGGGGATCACCGTTCCTGAAATCGTCAGGGCGGTTCAAACGCAGAATACCGTGAACCCTGCCGGCAAAATAGGTGGGGAACCGATCCCGTCGGGACAACAGTTTGCTTATGCGGTTCGCGCTCAAGGCCGCCTGGTTTCGCCGGAAGAATTCGGGGAAATTGTGGTTCGTGAGTCGTCCGAGGGCGGCGTCGTGCGTGTGAAAGACGTCGCTCGTATCGAACTCGGAGCGCAAGACTACTCGGTGGCGGGCCGCTTAAATGGCAAACCGAGCGCCGTGGTTGCCGTTTATCAACTTCCTGGGTCGAATGCCGTGGACGCTGCAAACGGCGTGACGAAACTGATGGAAGAGCTGAAGACCCGCTTTCCGTCGGATATGGATTATGCGGTCGCGCTCGACACCACGCTGTCCGTTGTTCAAGGAATAAGGGAAATCATCCTTACCCTGGTGATTGCCATCGCCTTGGTGATTCTTGTCGTCTATCTCTTCCTTCAAGGATGGCGAGCCACTCTGATTCCGCTCTTGGCCGTACCCGTGTCGCTGATAGGCGCGTTTATCTTCTTCCCGCTGTTTGGTTTTTCGATCAACACGCTCTCTCTCTTTGGTCTGGTACTGGCGATCGGCTTGGTGGTGGACGATGCCATAGTCGTGGTGGAGGCGGTGGAACGTCACATCGAAGAAGGGATGACTCCGAAAGCCGCAGCCTTGAAAGCAATGGAAGAGATCTCCGGGCCCCTGGTAGGCATTGCCCTCGTGCTTTCGGCGGTATTTGTGCCTACCGGTTTCATACCAGGAATTACCGGCAGGTTATATCAGCAGTTCGCGATAACCATTGCTATATCGGTGCTGATCTCAGCGTTCAACGCTCTTACGCTCAGTCCGGCTCTGGCTGCACTTCTGCTACGGCCCAGAGAGAAGCGCGGGGGCTTGTTGAGAAGGTTCTTTGATTGGTTTAATCGCATGTTTGAGCGGGCCACCAACGGCTACGTGAGAATCTGTGGAGCGCTCATTCGTAAAACCGCACTGACGCTGATCGTGCTTGCAATGTTCGGAGTGGGAGCCGCTTTTTTCAGCAACAGAGTCCCATCGAGCTTTCTTCCCGATGAAGATCAGGGATACCTCTATGTCAATCTGCAGCTTCCCAGCGCGGCTTCTCTCGAGCGCACAGACCAGGTGGCGCAAAAGATTGAGAACATTTTGGCGCATACACCGGGCGTGCAATCCACGACCACCGTCGTCGGCTTCAGTCTGCTCAGCTTCACGCGCACCACTTACAACGGGTTTTTCTTTGTCACGCTCAAACCGTGGGACGACCGCAAGACACGGGCGGAGCAGTTCCAGGTCATCAAAGCGACCTTGAATCGCGAACTCAGCCAGCTTCCGGAAGGAATTGCTTTCGACTTTTCACCCCCTGCCATCCCCGGCGTTGGTACCTCGGGCGGATTCACCTTCGTTCTTGAGGATCGTGCCGGCAAGGACGTCGAATTCCTGAATTCAAACCTGAACAGGTTCATGGCTGCGGCCCGCAACCGCCCGGAGATAGCCAGCTTAAGTACTACTTTTCTAGGAAGTGTTCCGCAGCAATTCATCGACGTGGATCGCGACAAGGTGATCAAACAGGGAGTGGCCATCGCCGACGTGTACCAGACCATTCAGGCTTTTATGGGCGGATTGTTCATAAACTATTTCAATCGTTTTGGCCGGCAGTGGCAGGTCTACATCGAGGCCGAGGGCGAGTACCGCACGAGGGCGGAGAATGTAGGGCAATTTTACGTCAGGAATCAAAATGGCGGGATGGTGCCACTGTCGGCGCTCACCAGATTTGAAGCGCGCCCAGGTCCTGAATTCACGATGCGCTATAACCTCTTTCGCTGTGCACAAATCAACGGCAGCGCCGCGCCGGGCTACAGTTCAAATCAGGCGACGGCTGCCCTGGAGCAAGTCTTCGCTCAGACCATGCCGGCGGAGATGGGCTATGACTACTTAGGAATCTCATTTCAGGAAAAGAAGGCGCAGGAGGGAGTGCCGCCGTCGGTGATCTTCGGATTGTCGCTGTTGTTCGTTTTCCTGATTCTCGCAGCATTATACGAAAGTTGGACGCTGCCCTTTAGCGTACTGTTAAGCACTCCGGTCGCGGTGTTCGGTGCTTTCGCGGTTCTGTGGCTTCGACGAGCGCTGATCAGTGAGTTCTATCCGCCTTTCATGGTGCAAATCGAGAGCGACGTCTACTCCCAAATTGGCCTGGTGATGCTGATCGGCTTGGCTGCGAAGAATGCCATCCTGATTGTGGAATTCGCTAAAGACGAGTACGAAAAAGGTAAGTCTCTCGTGGATGCAGCCCTCGCGGGAGCCAGGCTTCGCCTCCGACCCATCTTGATGACCTCCTTTGCTTTCATTTTTGGGTGCATCCCGCTATGGACCGCCACTGGTGCGGGATCTGTAGCCAGGCAAATCATGGGCACGACCGTGATTGGCGGGATGCTGGCGGCGAGCGCGCTGGGGATTTTCTTTGTGCCAGCAGTGTTTTGTGTCGTGGAAAAATTCTCCCAGGCGGAGAGCAAGAAGCTATCTCCTGCAACCACGATGCCTCTCCCCGCACAAAATCGGGAAGCGGGAGACGACTGAGATGAGGAAGCAGGCCTCTTTTCTGATCCTCGGACTGGCAGTTCTGGGATTCGCCTGCGGCTGCGCCGTCGGGCCAAATTACAGAAGGCCGCCGGTCAACGTTCCTCCTGAATATCGCGGTGCCACACTCGAGGAAGCAGGCAAGGGCGGAGCCCAATCCCTTGCCGACCAGAAGTGGTGGGAGGTCTTCCAGGATGGACAACTAAGGGAGCTGGTTAAGACTGCTCTGCAACAGAACTATGACGTCCGCATTGCCGCTGCCCGCATTCTGCAAGCCCAGGCACAGTTGGGCATCACGCGCGCCAATCAGTTTCCCACCATTGCAGCTAATGTGGCAGCTGCCAATGAGCGCAGCGCGCAATCAAAATTTTTACCTGCGTTCGAAACCAGCGCCAACCAGGTGGGTGGGAGCCTCGCGTGGGACTTGGACTTCTGGGGCAAGTACCGCCGCGCAACCGAAGCAGCCCGTGCTGACCTGCTGGCCAGCGAGTGGGCTCGGCGGGAGGTCATCACCGCCTTGATAGCAAATCTGGCTGGGGGCTACTTCCAGCTTCGTGCGCTTGACTTACAGCTTGAGATTTCCCAGCGGACACTGGCATCACGCCGGGATTCCCTGCGACTGACTAGCCTCCTGGCTCAAGGCGGCTCAACCTCCATGCTCGATGTTCGCCAGGCAGAACAGCTGGTTTTTACCGCAGCTTCAGAGGTCCCGAGCCTTGAACAACAGATTGAGCAAGAGGAAAACTTCATCAGTACTCTGCTTGGGAATAACCCAGCGGCTGTCCCACGAGGACGGAAACTAACGGAACAAGAACATCCTCCCACCGTGCCGGCCGGGCTTCCCTCTTCTTTGCTGGAGCGGCGGCCAGACATCCGCCAGGCCGAAGAACAGTTGATCTCCGCCAACGCTCAAATCGGAGTCGCGCGGGCCGCGTATTTCCCCCAGATTTCACTTACAGCGACGGCGGGATATCAGAGTTCCGCGCTGACCAGTTTATTCAGTGGCCCCGCGGGACTGTGGAACTTTGGCGGAGCGCTCACGCAACCGATCTTCACTGCAGGGAAGCTGCGATCGAACGTCCGCCTGACGCAAGCCCAGCAGCAAGAGTTTCTCCTCCGGTATGAACAGACGATCCAGAATGCGTTTCGGGAGGTTTCCGATTCCCTGGTGGCTTACCGCAAGACCCAGGAGTTTCGCCAGCAACAAGAACTTCTGGTTGCTTCCGCCCAGGACGCAACACGCCTCTCGAACATGCGGTACAGCGGTGGTGTTGCCAGTTATCTCGAGGTGCTCACCAACGACACCAACTATTTCTCCGCCGAACTCGCCCTGGTACAGGCCCAACTCAATGAACTGTTGGCCCTCGTGGAACTCTACAAAGCCCTGGGCGGAGGATGGGAGCAATGAGTTCATTCTGTACCTTGGCAAAGACCAGGCATGAAAGTCGATTTGCCTGCGGTATCGGCTACGCAGCGTTGCTCAAAGCCGACGTGTCTAGTGGTTGTATCTCGGCACGATCCGCGGATGTGAAGGAGTGGATTCACATAGACAATTGTTGCCGGTTCGGTCTGCCAACTTCCCGGGTGGTCGACCACAGCTAGTTGGGTGCCATTGTCCAGATTGAATTTAAGGAAACGCAGTGAATGTGGCTGGCGATATATGCTGGCACCGGGGTTTCTGGCATTGCCTCCTCCTGCTAAAAATCATAAGTGCTGTAGATACAAAAATGTTAGCGCCACACTGACTCGTCCTTGCCGGAAAGGACCCTGTCGAGATAGGTTGCGGTGCTGATCAGCGCCAGATGTGTGAACGCCTGTGGGAAGTTGCCGAGGTGCTGTCCCCTTGGACCAATTTGCTCCGCGTAAAGCCCAAGATGGTTGGCATATCCCAAAAGTTTCTCAAACAACAGTTGAGCCTTTTCTAACTCCCCCGCACGCGCCAGGCATTCGATGTACCAAAACGAGCATGCAGTAAAGCTACCCTCTCCGCCAGGAAGCCCGTCCACGTGCGTGCGTTCCGCTTCGTACCGACGGACAAGGGTATCCTCGACTAACCGTGCTTCGATCGCTTTCATGGTCGAGCGCCACATCGGATCGACCGGGCTGATGAACCGCATGAGCGGCATCAGCAGCGCGGACGCGTCCAAGTCCTTTGTCCCCTTCGACTGCACAAACGATTGCAGTTCCTCATCCCAGAAGTTCGTGAAAATGTCCTCTCGTATCGCGTCGCGGGTGCGTTGCCAGGAATCGAGAGGCCCCGAAAGCGAGCGTTTCTGGGCAAGGCGCAGTGCTCGATCGAAAGCCACCCAGCACATCACGCGCGAGTGCAGGAATTCTCGGCCGCCGCCACGGACCTCCCATATACCTTCGTCGGGCCGTTGCCAGTTCTTGCCCAGCCACTCCAGCACGCGCTGAACTTCCTGCCACCCGGCATAGGAAATTGGGTCCCCATACTTGTTTGCGAGATAGATGGAATCCATCATTTCGCCATAAATGTCCAGCTGCAACTGCTGATAGGCCGCGTTTCCGATACGCACGGGCTTCGAATGTTCATAGCCCTGCAGATGATCCAGCGTCAGCTCATCAAGCTTCTGCCTGCCGTCAATTCCATACATCACCTGTAACGGTCCCCGCTCCGCATCGTCACTGAGCCGTCCCTTCAGCCAGTCAATGAACGCTTCAGCTTCTTCAACAAAACCCAGGCGGATCAGCGCATAAAGCGTGAATGTGGCATCTCGCAACCACGTGAAGCGATAGTCCCAATTGCGCACTCCGCCAATTTGTTCGGGCAGAGAAAATGTCGGCGCTGCAATGAGCGATCCATGCTCCCGGCTGATCAGCAATTTCAACATCAGGGCCGAGCGGTTGACCATCTCGCGCCACCGGCCTTTGTACTTTGATTTCGCGATCCAGCCCTTCCAGAAACGTGCTGTCTCATGGAAGCGCTGCTCTATGAACTCCATCTCGGGTTGCTGCCCTTGGGGGCGAACTCCACCGAAGACAAAGGTCACCCTCTCGCCGGCTCGGAGGGTGAACTGCGAAGTTATATCTTCGGAGTGTTGTTGGAGGGGAATGGCCGAGTACAGCGCCATCGGCGGGCAAGTATCGCTCGCTGGCGAAAAAATCGCACACCTCCCTTCGATGTCCACAGTGTACCCACACCTTGAGTAGTCAAATCGGGGTCTGCAGCGCATGTTGAAATCGACTTCACCCCTGATAACGGCCACGGTGCGGATAATCTCATTCGGCTGCTCCCCGTCGGTCCCAATAGGCATGTAGTCGGTCAGCTCGGCCACACCTTCGTCCGCAAGAAATCGCGTAAGCAGAATGTTCGTGTCTGGCAAGTACAGCTGCCGTACTCGCTTTTTTTTGAGTAGCGGCTGAATCTGAAAACAGCCACCTCTCTCATCATCGAGCAGCGCTGCAAACACGGTGGGAGAATCGAAATTTGGGTAGCAGAGAAAGTCGATTGAACCGTTTACACCCACGAGAGCAATCGACCGCATGTTGCCAATCACACCGTAGTTCTCAATCGGTTCAAAGCTCATCGGAGTGGGTCTAATTTCGAACATGAATTGCTCATGATGTCAACTCGGCTCCAGACTAACCCCATTTGTTTCGATCTCACATGCACATACAAAACCACCTGACTGCACCTCATTCTGCAGGGATGGGACAGCAGTAAGTCGGACATCAAAAGGAGGTGCAGTCTTTCGTGACCTCCGCGTTTTGTAAACCTCCCTAACAGGAACTCCTGAGCCAGACTGCCGCCGATGCGTTCAGCCTGCCGATCGCAAAATTCCCGAACACCAGTCCTGCCCCGCGATTCGCACGCGGATAATACAGGTTGCGAGGGCTGAGGACGCCAGAACTCCGCCCACGGTGGAGTAGTTCGGTCCCCAACTCCCGTTGTCGTTCCTGCTGACAAAAGGGCTCAGCACAGCATGTCGAATTCTAGAACTATTTGTGCCCGTCCCCCGATAAAAGTAGCGGGGATCCTGGTGCAGCAGCGATGGCAATATGGCGCCACCGATCATGATATCGGTAAAACCATCCGCGGCAGTTACACTATTGCGCTTGCCATAGGATCTTTTGCCAGATGGCGAAGAGCACAAGACCAACCGCAATGCCTATCGTAACTTCGAAAAATCGATGAAGCGCGACCAGCCGGCCGCTTGTGGATCGGGTCACCAGCATAACGATCACAAGGGTTGTACTTGCATATCGAAAGGCGCTCCTCTCCACCCGCAACGCAACGAACAGCAGTCCGACAAGAACAACGGCTGCGCCGAACGCTCGCACGCTTCCGTGGAAGTAGATGTCGGCGACTGCGCCAGTCGCGGCTCCTATTGCTGTTCCAGCGATATACTGCACGGCGACTGGCAATGCAGCACTTAGTGTCAACTGCATGACCATGAGGGTGGATATCGGAGCCCAGTAGGCTTCGGGCAAACGGAACAGCCGGGCAATCAAGAAAGACACAACTGCAGCTGTCGCAGTCAGAGCTACGTGCGCTACAGAAGGAGGATTATCTTTGGCAATAACCCATTCACGGAGCTGCCGATTGATGTCAGGAGTGTTGGCCACAGTTGGATTACCGCTAGCTTCTTAAAACGATCATGAGTATGAACAGCAACGGAAGATAAATAATGGATGCCGCCAGCAGCCGGCGCGCGGCAGAATTGGATCTGCGAACCACGAACTGGACTCCGCAATAAAGGAAACCAGAGCTGAGGAACAGGGCTCCGATGAAATAGAATGTGCTCGAACGCCCTGGCAGCATTGGCAGAAGACCAACAGGCACCAAAGTTAAGAGCGGCAAAAGAGTTTGCCAGCTTACAAAACGCGCTCTTGCCCGGTCGTCATATGGCAGCACCCTGTAGCCGGCGCGAGCGTAGTCCTCGCGGTACATCCAGGCGATGGCCATGAAGTGCGGAAACTGCCACAAGAAAAGAACCGCATATAGTGTCCATGCCTCGACGCTCAACTTGCCGGAGGCTGCTGCCCAACCGATCAGCGGGGGCATCGCGCCCGGAAATGCACCGACTACCGTACATAGCGATGTTTTTCTTTTCAGTGGAGTGTAGAGAAACAGATAAGACAACAACGTTCCCATTGCGAGCACGCTCGCAATCTCATTGACCGCCACAGCCAGGTAAAGGCCGCCCATCAGGGACAATGCGATACCGAACCATAGCACTGCGGATGGCTTGAGCCGCCCGGCCGCCAACGGCCGCCGGGCTGTCCGGCGCATTTGGGCATCGAAGCGGCGCTCAATATATTGATTCAGCGTTCCGGTCCCGCTGGCGACGAGCAATGTGCCCAACACGGTATTGGTCAACAGCAAAAACGGAAAATCTCGCAACGGAACAGCACAACCCAAGTAGAAGCCGGCAAACGTTGTGATCACGATCAGGAAATTGACTTCGGGCTTGGTCAGGGCCCAGTAGTCGGACAAAACTCGCGAGCTTCGAGGCCGACGGCTCAGCGTCAAGGGCACATCGAGAGACGCAAGAATGGGCTCAGTCGCCATGCTGGACCGCCTCCAGACTATGAGCTGTTCGCGGCAATGCACTGCCCCACAATTCTCCTTGCACCATGATGTGGTCAGGCGAAATCCGCGGTGAGAGCAAGTGCATGGTGACAACCGCGCCGCCAATGAGATAAACAACCGTGACGCATGTCCACATCAACGCAGCCGCGAACTGCTGATCCCCGAGCGCCAAAACGCCAAACAGATGTGATGACGACAGGTAAGCCGGATAGACTACACGATCGCAAAAGACAAGAAATCCCGAGAGGATATCGCAAGGTATAGTGGCAAGGAACAAATACAAAATGATCGATAGGTCTGGAGTCGATATGCTCGGCCAAGGCTGAACCACGGGCCACCAGAACAGAAGCCCCGTCGCGAGAAACGATCCTTGCTCAATCAGGTGCCACGCTTCTGAATGCATGCCGACAGCAAAGACTGCCGGGATGTGCCAAACCACCAATACGGCAGCGGCTGCGAGCCAGCAAAACTTAGAGTTCCCGAGAGCACTACCAACCCTCTTCACCCAGGGCCGACAGGAAGCTGGAGCAATGAAACGGTACACAAATGGGGGTGGCAATCCGTAGAGTAAGAACTTTATGGGATTCCCCAGCCAGATTAGTGGGGGAGCCAACGTCATCAGCAGAAGATGTTGGAGCATGTGAACAGTCAGCAATTCATGATCGAGTGCGGCAATCGGCGACGCTACCGCGATCCAGATCAAGAACAGGCCGGCTACAAAACTAATCGAAGGCCAAAGGCTAATCACGATGAATAGAGCCCGCCGGAGCTGAAACCATCCGCGCAGGTACACCATCGCGGTAATAACGAAGACTATAGTGAGCAACACCGACCCGGCCGATCCCAATACACCGTGATGAGAGTGTGGCATGGGGACCATTCTCCTACGGTTTCGCACCTGCTTGTTTCTCATCGCTGAGCGCCACATCGCGTGAAGCATCGCGCGCGGGCGCTTGCCCCTTCGGATGCAGAGACTCGAGAAACGCAACAAGCGCCGTTGTCTCCGCTGGACTTAAGTTCTTTCCGTACGCCGGCATGTTGCCGCCGCCTTGAATTACCTGCCGGATAAGCTGGTCCTGCGTGAGCCGCACCGCAACCGTGTCCAGGGAGGGACCTCTCTGTCCGCCCCTTTCCCCAAGCGAATGGCAATTACGGCACTGCTTCACCTGAAAGACGAGCGCGCCTTGCCGCTCAAGAGCGGTTGAGTGATGGATATATCGATCCGGCACTGGATCACCGCTCCACGCGTTCATGTGCGGACTCCAGGGTGTGTATCCCGCGAGATGAGTAAACGTCCCGAGCGTGATCGCGATCAACAGCACGGTCAAAACTGCGATCGGCCGTCGCTTCCAACTCTTTTCACCTTCGCCGGAAAGAAACGGAAGAAGAAGGAGTCCGGCAATCACCACTACTGGTCCGATCAGAAGTGCCGGTGTCTCGAGCGACGGCGGAAGCAGCGACAGCAAAGCATAGAGCCAGAGGAAAAAGTAATCCGGTTTGGGAACGGTCTGGATGATGGTTGGATCGGGCCTGCCGGTCGGCCCAAATGGACCAAAGTAGAACGCACATGCGGCAACAGCCAGGATTATGAACGCCGCGAAGAACATATCTTTCCACACGGCATAGGGAACGAACGGCGCGCCATCTTTCTTTGTCAGCTCGTGGTAGTCGTTTATGTACGTCGCTCGTTTCACGACGCGCCCCGGCATCGGCCATTCATTGATGCCCAGCTTCAGCACCATCAACAAGTGGAGGCAGACGAAGCCAATCAGCAATCCCGGGATCACGAACACATGCAGAGTGAAGAATCGTGACAGAGTCGCACCCGCGATGATCGGCCCTCCTAGCATCAACTTTACAATCGCAGGACCTAGGATAGGAACGCGGCTCGCGATTGACGCTCCGATTCCCAGTCCCCAATAGGCATCCTGATCGAAGCGCAGCACTTGCCCACTGAAAGCCATGCCCAGCGTCATCAGCAGAAGAAAGACGCCTACGATCCAAGTAAGTTCGCGAGGAAACTTATACGCGCCAAAAAGGAACACCTGGACCATATGGATCATGACGATGGCGACCATGAAATTCGAACCCCACCCGTGCATCGCGCGAATGAACCAGCCAAGCGTCACAGCGTGGTTCAGGGATTGCAGGCTGCTCCACGCTTCCGCGCCCGAGGGCACATAAACCAGCGCGAGCAGAATTCCAGTCACAATTTGCAGCACGAACACCGTCAAGGCCGCGCTGCCAAACACATACCACCAACTGGCGGTGTTCCGCGGCACGGGATGTTCGGCCATTTCGCGGACCGGCGCCGCAAGCTGCAAGCGGCGGTCAAACCATTCCCCAATTTGGCGAATCATGATGCACATGGCGGTTTCTCTCCGGTGAGAGCTACAATTGCTGCCCCCGGCGTGGGCAACTCACCAGCCTGAATCGTCACCAGGCCGTTCTCAACTTTATATGGGTATTCAAAAAGTCCGCGTTCCGGCGGCCCCGACGCGCGCGAGCCATCGCGGTAGTAGGCTCCCCCGTGGCAGGGACACATGAACAGACCGGATTGCGGAAACCAGCGGACGGGGCAGCCCAGATGCGCGCAGTTGACTGCAAAGACCTGGAATTGTTCTGCCGCGATGCGCCGTACCCAGCAGGCCGTGTCGGCGGTTTTGCCATCGGTTGGCATCACGTACGGGTTACGAAAAGTAGCTAGTCGAGTCTCGCCTTCGGGAAATTCGCTGACCTTACCGAGCGGGACCCACGAGAGGTAGCCGTTGGCTCGCCCGCGAGTGATCGAGGAGAAAAGGAATCCCACAATCGGTACGGCCAGGACGCTCGCAGCAAGACCATTGAATAAAATTCCTAACTTCATGAAGAACCCGCGCCGAGAAATCGTTGCATCAGTCGACGGGGCAAGTGTAGGTTTGGTAGCCATTGTTCTAAGTCCTAGTGTTGCGCGTTATTCGCGGCGGAATAAGGTTGACCGGGGCTTTGGACCCGGCGCGACGCCAGCCAGGCAACTACGTCGGTAATTTCCTGGTCCGACATTGGCTTCCCGGGCACGTTTCCACGCCAGTCGGGCGCGCCCAGTTCGCGACGGCCAGTGATAACAATCGTGCGTAGCCCCTGATCGCTGACCAACGCGAGAAATGAATCGTTGCTGATGGCGCTGCCCTTCGGCCCACCTTGGCCTTGTGGGCCGTGGCACGATGCACAATAAGTTCCATAAACAACCTCGCCATGCTGAACGCTGCCGGCAGACTTGGCAGCATAGGCAGGCGGATTGGCTCCATCGAGAATTCCCGGCCTGCTCCAGCGCGATCGTATTTCACGGGTGATCACGTCGATCTGCTTGTCCGTAAGCATTCCGCCAGCACTTTGAGCGAAGGCGGGCATCGAAGTGCCGCGTACGCCGTTCGCGATGACCTTGCGCAGCGCGGTATCGTCTGCGATCGCGAGATAAACCGGATCAGCCAGCGCGATCGCCGCTCCTCCTCTGCCTTCTGTACCATGGCAACCCGCGCAGTTTTCCGCGTACAGCGTTCTAAATTCCATGACTTCGCTCGGCGCAAGAATCTCTGAGGCTTTGCGTGGCTGGCCGGGCGGAGAGCTGCAGCCCGAAAGCAGCATCATGCCCAGCGCCCCCAATGCACACAGATATCGAAATGGACTCACGGGCGTTCCTCTCCGCGTGGTCGAATTATTCCTGGTGCCTCAACGCCTGCGCGCATTGCAAAAGGCAAGTTCTCGCGCGTGAGCATGCGCGACTGACGGACAACAACCAAGCCTGCGACGAGACCGAAACCCACTTGCGAGGCGACAAACCAGTACCAGTCGATGTGGCTCGCAAGCAGCGGATTGAGCAGGCCGAGCATCGTGTAAATCAGACCCGACCACAGCACCGGCGCGATCAGTCCTCCGAGCACGATGGGCCGACGAGCGAACATGGGAAGCATCGCGCCATAGAGCAAACCAACGACTGTAGAGACGAACGCGTGCAGACCCAAGGCGATGGCGAAGCTCTCGGCATGAAACGAATAAAGTTGCGCTGGGCCCAGTTTCATTGATTGCGCGTAAACCGAGGCGGCAAGAAGATTGATGGGATACCAAATGCTCCCGGCCTTCAGCACGCCATAGGTACAGGCGAGGACTGCCATCGCCACGCTGCCAGCCAATCCGCCTTTCAGGCCAGCGGAGACCGGATACGTCTGAACGGGAAGCCAGGCGCGTAACTGATCTGCCGCGACCGGAAGCCGGTCAACCACCCGGCGCTCGGTTGACACGCTAAGCTCCTCTGGAACCACCAGCACAGGAGTCTCGTGCTGGCGAGGGAATACCTCACGGAACCAGCCGACGCATCCGGCCACAGCCAAAACGGCGCCGAGGATAGTCACAGAAAGGCTGGTGAGGAGGCCTGTGAACAACAAAGTAACACCAACAGCCAAAACAAAAGGCCACGCTGTGGGTGCGGGCATTTCAATCTCGCGTGGGGCCCGAGAGCTTTGGTCGAGTTGTTCCGCCGTCAGCAGCGTTGCCATCTATTTTCCTCAGCGACCAACTATGTACACCACGGTGAAAACCACGACCCACACGGTATCGACAAAATGCCAATACAAAGCGAGCACGTCAACGCGACGAAACTGATCCGCACCGACACGGCCAGCCAAGCCGAAAATCAGCACCATGCTGAGCATGAACAGGCCTGCGGTGACGTGAAACGCATGCAGGCCAACCAGCGAGTAATAGGTCGTTCCGAAAAGATTCGTAGAGATGGTCAGCCCGCGTTCGTAAATCAGCCGGCGCCATTCGCGCCCGGTGCCATATAGAAAGAGGCCGCCGAGAAGAATCGTGAGCGACCACAAAATCAGAAACGCCCCATGCTTACCGCGTTCCAGCGACTTTCCTGCAAAGTGGATGGTAAGACTGCTGGACAGCAGGCAGATGGTAAAGAAGATTGGCGCCTCAAGCACTTCCTGCGGGGTCGGCCCTGTGAGGCTCTTCCCAACGTAGAAGAGATAGGCGACAACGAAAATCGTGAAGATCGCCGACTCGGCAATGATGAGACCGGCCATAGCAACCTTGCCTCGATACGGAAGGCTCCAAACCGCCGGTGTTCCTGGAAACGGAGTCGTGATTGCGCTCATGGCTTTCTACCTTCACTCATACTGATTGTCCGGGTCTTCCGGATGCTTCAGGTCCCACAAAGGACGGCGGCTCGCAACCACCGGTACAGTTGCAAAGTTGTAGGCGGGCGGTGGAGAGCTTGTAGACCACTCGAGGGTCCAAGCATCCCAGGGGTCGTTCCCCGCTTTGGCTCCCTTGAAATAAGAAATGATGAGATTCGCGACGAACACGAGAATCGCGATCGCCTGAATGAACGCACCGATCGAAATGATGAGGTTCAAGGTGTCCCAACCACGACCGGGCTCGTAGGTATAGATCCGGCGCGGCATGCCGAGCAATCCGGGAACGTGCATCACATCAAATGTGAGATGAAAGCCGATCAGGAACAGCCAAAAATGCCATTTGCCGAGTCGCTCGCTCAACATCCGGCCGGTCATTTTCGGATACCAGTAATAGAACGCACCGAAGAGCGCAAACAGAATTCCGCCTACGATCACATAGTGAAAGTGTGCCACGACGAAATAGGAAAGACTGAGCTGCCAATCGAAGGGCACAGCCGCTTGAATGATGCCGGTGAGACCGGCGATTAAGAACTGAAACAGAAAGCCGATGCAGAACAGCATTGGCACCTTGAACTGAATCCTTCCGCCCCACATCGTGCCAATCCAGTTAAAGATCTTAATTCCGGTGGGAACGCCAACAGCCATGGTGGTAATCGCGAAGAAGCTGTTGGCGTAGGAATTCATTCCGATCGTGAACATGTGGTGGGCCCAGACACTCGTGCTTACGAGACCGATGGCGACTGTCGCCGCAACCATGACGGGATATCCAAAAATCGGCTTGCGTGAAAAGACCGGAATGATTTCCGACAAGAAAGCAAAAGCAGGAATGACGAGAACGTAAACTTCTGGATGACCGAAGATCCAGAAGAAGTGCATCCAGAGCACGGCCGATCCGCCGGCTTGGGTATCGAAGAAATGGCCTCCGAGATACCGATCTATCACCAGCATAATTTGCGCGGCGGATAACGGCGTGATTGCAATCAGAACCATGCCTGCCATCACGAGGTTGAGCCACACCAGCAGGGGCATGCGGCTGAGCTTCATGCCAGGGCATCGCATGCAAAGAACGGTGGCGATAATGTTGATGGCCGTTCCAATGCTTCCAAACCCGGAGACTAGTAGCGCGAATGTCCAATAATCGGAACTATGGCCAGGCGAGAAGGCTCGCGCGCCCAATGGCGCATAGGCCCACCAGCCGACGTCGGGTGCGTTTCCTGCTCCGTAGAGGCCGCTTCCACCGAGAAAACTGAAATAGAGAAGAAGTCCGCCCAGAAACGAGAGCCAGAAACTGAAAGCATTCAGGCGCGGAAACGCCATGTCTCGCGCACCAATCATCAACGGGACGAGGTAATTGGCGAATCCGAACAGGATGGGCATGGCCACGAAGAAAATCATCGTCGTCCCGTGCATCGTGAACATGCGGTTGAAGACTTCGGGCGAAACGAAGTCGTTGTGCGAACGCATGAGCTGAATGCGAATGATGAGGGCCTCGACTCCACCGATCGCGAGAAACAACAGAGCCGAGAGAATGTAGAGAATTCCCAGCCGTTTGTGATCAACCGTGGTCAGCCATCCGTGGAGGGTCTCAACCAACGGAAGGCTCCCAACCTCGACGTTTCGAATTGCCATCGCATCCGATGACATAGCTGCTCTCCCACATCCTTCGACTACTGAAGTGTCTCCAAATAGTTCACAAGTGCATCCAGGTCCGCGTCGCTCAGCTGCATCGCCGGCATTAACGATCCGGGTTTGATGGCGTCCGGCTTCTGGATCCACAGGCGCAGGTTTTCTTTTGTGTTCTCGGCCGCACCGGACGCGATAGTCTCACGGCTCATTAGGTGGGTCAGATCTGGACCGAATCGTCCGTTTGCCGCGCTGCCGCCGACCGCGTGACAGTTGATGCAGGCGGTCGTTTCGAAAACTCGCCTGCCAGCAGCAACCTTTTGGTCTTGAATCGCGGGGCGCTGTTGTGCGCGGACCCAGGCACCAAAATCTTCAGGGGTATCCACCGAGACGCGCAAAAGCATCTTGGCGTGCTGGGTGCCGCAATACTGTGCGCATTGGCCGAGAAAAAGTCCTGTGCGTTGCGGGTCCATCCACATTCTGTTGGGGTGGTTCGGAATGAGGTCAGTCTTGCCAGCCAACTGCGGTATCCAAAAACTGTGGTCGGTATCAGCGGAAAGCAACTGTAAAAACGTCGGCGTCGGGTGAGCGGGATCGCTAACAGGAATGTGCAGCTCATTGGCCGTGACGATCCCAAGTCTTGGATAACGGTATTCCCACCAGAATTGATGACCGATGACGGTGACTTCTACTGCTGTAGCAGGTTTGGGAGCGTCCTGCACCGCGTGAATTACGCGCGCTGTCGCCAGAAACAAAACTACCACGATCAGAATCGGGATAATCGTCCAGGCCAATTCAATCTGTGTGCTCCCGTAGACCTGAGCAGGCTCACGACCGGCATCGGCCGGATTGCCACGAAACTTCACGACGGAGTAAACCAATAGAGTGAAGACCACAGCGAATATGATTCCTGTGACCGCGAGCACAAACATTGACAAGTTGAAGATCGACTTGGCCGGCGTCGATTCAGGCGAGAAGATGTTTGTCAGACCTGTCGAAGGAGAGTGGGCCGCCTCGCTAGCTGCCGAACAAAGCAATAACGCGACTGTCAGAACGACGACGTTAGCGATCGATTTTTGGGTGCACCGCATTAGAACATCGCTCGTTTTGGGCTTGGTCCTCGATCAACTGCAAGTTTCGGCTCCGGGGCCCGTCTGATCCCCATTAAGGTCACACTGGAATTCAGCCGCTGGTTCGCACTATGCCCTGTCAACAGCGAGAAGACATCACGAGATGGGAGGAATTTTGTATGACTCTTTTGAGGTACTACTCCTGTCTCACTTTGCTTTCCACCGTTGGTCGAGATCTGGCTCACCTCTACGGGTCAATAACGGGCGCTTGGGCCAACTGCAGGTTGAGCATGAGATCAAGCCGCCATTCAATCTGAAAGAACAACGCGGTTTGACGGCCGGATAATACTTTCCTAAATTCCGGGACGTATTTGAGTCTCAATTGCATGACGTCCTCTTCGACGGCCGCTCTCCGGCGAATGTAAGTCTCGGCTTCATCACCATTCATCGTCTTGTAATTTGCGAAATAGTCTTCGACCAGCGTCAGCCTGGTGTCGTAGATCTTCGCCGAATCGGCAGCGTAGCGGTCATACACAGGCCAGAACTTCTCCGCCTCGCTGTCGGTTAAGTCCATGTTCGCTGCGACCATCTGCTTTTTCTGGGACTTCAGCTCTTGCGTCAACAGTTGGATGTTTTGATCAGCTCCCGATTCAGAGTCGTCGTAGGCTGCCGACGGGGGCAACTCCATCAACTGCCTGACCGGCGGGGGACCGGATTGTTGAGCCAGTGACTGGTAACCGGCAGCGAAAACCGATGCCACGATCACCGGGATGAATTTCGTTATCGTCCTTCTTGCCATGCATCCTCCCTGCCCCTCGACTATGAAACGAGCTTTCGGAACCCGTCGAATTGGACCATGCATCTAGGGGGCCAGTTAGGGCCTTACGCAAAAGGGGTAAACCAGGTCGCGGAGAGACAAGTAGTTATTGAGCCGGTCCGCGCTTAACCTGATCAGAAAGTTCGTGTATCCGTGACAACAGTCTGGCACTTGACAGCTAGCGCGTCGCAATTTCTGTTGAGCAGTTTCAGAAACACTTGATATCCACCTAAATCGACACTCGAGCGGAGTAGAAGTCGAAGACCGGAACATCGGATGCTTCTCAACAAAAAGGGGGGGCCGCTCGCGCAAAAAGAAGTGAAAGGAACCGGTGGGCTTTCCTCGCCAAGCCGGTGTTGCAATCGTTCTCGTGACTGCGACGCTTTGGCTTCAAAGCGCGGGGATGGCCGTCCTCATCCATTGGGCAAGGGTCTCAATTGACCGAGGAGTAAAAGCCCTCAGCGAATGGCATTCCTGCCTGCTCATGATCCGATTCACAACCGTCATGATTGTTTCGCATATTTTACATATCCTGCTTTGGGTGCGTTTTACCGTTGGCGTTGTCTTCCATCGTGGGAATCCAGCTTCTATTTCTCTGCCGCCAGTTACTCCACGGTTGGCTATGGCGACGTTGTGCTGCCACGATTCTGGCGGGTGCTAGGGCCGCTGGAAAGCGTCACGGGCGTGCTCATGTGCGCTATCTCGGTCAGTGCCTTGTTCGCTATCCTCATCCGCCTGCTCGAAAGCGAAACACAGTCATCGAGCGAGATCAGAATGGGCCCCCCGTCTCTCGCGGATCAACCGCTTGATGCTGACAGCGTAAACGATATGGGATAGTGATCTGAAGCCTTTACTCGGTTGTATACTCGCCCGGAGCTGGCGCGTATCGGTCCGCGAATGAACGCCCAATCGATCCGCCGTCCCGGTTCAAGCAGGCGATGCGATGGCGTAGTAGGCGTGCGCGGATCGGCGATCGCATCCTGAAATCCCGCGGTTGCAAAGGCCGAAGCCGCGCTGTTTTTTGATGCATCCAGGTTGAAGTCGCCGGCAACAATCAATGGACGCTGTGAATCTTGGCGGGCCGCATCTGACAAAACCTCCTCGATCTGCGCCAGGCGCAGCTCATCATTTGGCCGGCTTTCCAGGTGCAGGTTATAGATCAAAATTTTGCTTCCCGCGACATTGATGTCGGTCACTAGCGCGATTCTTCCGCCAAGCCTCTCCTGAAAGGGCTCGACCCGCGGCACAAACCAGTGCGGCCGCCAAAAATTCGATTGTCTCGAGAAGCGGATGAGACGCGGATTCGAAATGGGCCACTTCGCGAGAGTAGCCTGTCCGTGGTAGGCAGGATCGGTTTTGGATCCCTGCACCAACTCCTGAAACTCGCGCCCGAACACATAGTTCATTTGTAGCTTGCGGGCGATCTCTTCAGCCACGTTCACACGATGCGTGCGGCGCGCATTGAGGTCAACTTCCTGCAAGATAACAATCTCGGCTTTCATGCCTTCGAGAAAATCCATGACTGCTGGCAGCTGTTGGCCACGGTCGATATTCCAATCGACAATACGCAGCAAGGCAGGGCGCCAAATCGCGAAACGGGCGGGGGCGAAATTGCCAGCGATGATTTCAGGGAATGCCACGGTTACACTTGATGCGCCCAAGGCGAGCTATGGAACACTTCTGCGTACGCCTTCAAACTCCTTCTCCCCTCAAGAGCCGGCTCGCCAGCGCCCTCGACGTTGTCGCCGGAGTGAAGGTGAGATAGGAGTAGAGTGCTATGATCCATACCAAATTCGCACCCACAGCTCCCGCAATCAATAGCCAGTTCATGATGTGGAACAGCGCGAAAAACAGGAAGACGTAAGGCAAAAAGCAGCGCCGGATGATGAACTCAGTATGCCGCCCCAGGAACAAAAAGGGATTCGATGACCGGTTGTCGGCTTCTTTATGCCACAATCCTAAATATTGTTCTGGCCGTCCGCTGGTCAGCCGGTGCCTTTGCAGTCCAGTTGTAAGAATGCTGGCGATTGTGCCGAATACCAGTGCACCGCCCCACACCAGATAACCATGCGCGCCTGTGTTCCTTGCTAGGCCGATTGTCATCCCTGCGAAAATGAACAAGTAATAAAGATAGTCGCAGATCGTTTCTAGCCAGCACCCGAAGTCGGATTCTTGCAGTTTCAGACGCGCGACTTCACCATCGCACCCGTCGAGAACGCTCGCCAACCAGGACAGGACTGCGCCCGTTAACATGTTCCAGTAGCCACCCAGCGCGAGGAAAACACCCGCCGCGAAACTCATGCCTAACGTGAACAAGCTGACCATGTTGGGCGTGATCGGATATGGAATGATCGCGCGGCTGATCGGTATCGAGATTTTGCGGTTTGCCCTGGCAAAGATTCCGTCTGTAGGCTTGACGAGCCAGGTGTTCAGTTTCTGCTCGGCGGCTGTGCGCTGACTTTCGTTGAGCACAGTCTGCCACTTATCTTTCTGCACTTGTTCGAACTCTACAGATTCGATCGAATTCTCCCAACTCTGCAGCGATGCGATCGAGGTACCATCTGCAGAGCGGCGCCCCAGATCTATCGCCATCTCGCGAGAGAGCGCGCAAATGCCGACGAACTTGTCACCGCTAGCAAATGCCAAGGCTCCGCTTTCGGCGTCCCACTCGGCCGCTCGTTTAAACAACGAGGAATGATAGACACCATCGCCAGCAATCAACACAAGGTGCCCGTCCATTTCAGACGCGAACCATCCCAATAGCGACGGTAAAGATGTTTCTTGAGAGGTGAAGTCGCACCATTCTATGTTCTGGGGGAGACGCCCCGTCTGCCGCAACTCGTTTTGAATAAGAGGAGCTTTCGTGCGATCAATCACAATGACGATTCGTGCAGCGCGTGCTTTGCTTGCTCCCAGGATGTTTCGGAGCAAAACGGGGAGAGCGCCTACTTCGGGTAGTGGTGACCCGAAACCGAAGTCACTCAAATTGTTCGCAAGAATAATCGCGATATGAGATTGGCGCATCGACGCTCCTTCTTTCTGGATCGCTTTTCGGGAGGGCAGTTCGGATGCAACCTGGATAGAATCGTTTTCACCAATCATCGATATGTTTTGCTTTCTCGGTTTTGTCAACATGAATATGCAAAGCCCGCCTATAGCCGCCCAGAACAGGGACCGCAAGCGTCGAACGAATGCCAGGGTCAATCCAGTGACCGCCGTGAGACCAAACATCTTAACGATGAGCATGGTTCCGCCCTCGTAAGTTCCGAGGTTTCCTGGATTGAATGTGCCCGCGATATTTACGAGCTTTGTCAATGCTTCAATTGCGAGCGCTCCGAACAGACTGACCTTTGCTCCGAGTAGCCACAGAATCAGATAGACTTCGAACACCGCGGCAGCGTGGCATGTCAGGTTCAGAGCGAAACTTGCGCAAAAAGAGGCAGGTGTGCGGTGGCAGAAATCCAGTAGATTATCTTCAACTGACCGGATCAACGAACGCTTGCCTTCGATCCAACCGTTGAAATGTGACACTCTGCCCAGGATTTGTGCCGTCCCCGAGAGCACGGGCCAGCGTTTTCCAACCGCAACGGCAGAGAGAAGGACCACGCCAAGAAGAGCGAATATAAATAAGCTCGCGTAAAGGGCCAGTGCGTGCGGCAACGGCAAGACGATCAACACCGCCAACAAACCGATCATGCTCACGACCGCCGCGCTGAGGACGAAAAACGCGCGGTCGATCGTGACCGAGGTGATCCCGCTCGCGAGCGGCATTCCTCGGCCCAGTAGTGATACCCGCAAGCCTTCACCGAACAGCTGTCCGAGACCGCCAAGCTGACCCACTGCTTCGGAGGCGAGGCGCAACCCAAGCATGCGCGCGAAGGGAACCCGATGCTTCTGATCAAGCAGTGTGATACGCCACGCCCAAGTCTTCAGAACATGAGCGACTCCACCCCATGCGAGCACCAACACCAGGCCCCATCCCAGAGTGGCAATGCTCTCGAGGAGCTTGGCAGGCCCGGCTCGATGGACTAGGTAGGCGAACAACAAAACGCCCAAGCTGCCAGCCAGCAACCGGAGCGTAAGTCCCGACTTTGGCCTGGCCCTAGACACCGGCAACGCTTTCAAGAGTCGCTTCGCGGTGCAAGTAAGCAGCAAATACGCCTTCGGCGTGCGCTAATGCCTGAGGCGTGTCGAGGTCTTGCCATTGAGCCTCGCCGATCTCCCATCCGCGCAGGCTCCGTTCCGTAATCAACTGACGCATGCCATCTGAGAGAGAGCAGTTTCCGTCTTTTGTCGCCAATTCGAGTTTGTCAAATAGTTTCGGGGTGCACAGGAACATTCCAGTATCCAGCGCGTCGTAGTGCGAGATTTCCTTGCCGATATCGATGATGCGGTCTCCGTCGCGCAGAACCTTTGTGGCATCGTCAAGGTCAAAAGTTCGGTCGATGTTGGGATCGACCGCCAGGATGACCCCGCCGGGTGCGAGCCGTTGCTTGAGAAGAATCCGCGCCGTCTGCGGCTCAAAAATGTGGTCCGCCATCAGCAACAGGAAGTTCTCGTGAATTTCATCTCTGGCCTTCAAAGCGGAAATGCCATTGGACTTGTGATAATCCGCATTCTCGACGAAGGTTACAGATACCCCAAAAGACCTGCCATCAAACCATTTGCGAATCAGGTCGGAACGATATCCGACGACTATCACGAACCTGTCGATACCGGCGCGATGGGCTCTGCGAATGATATGTTCGAGGATGGGCTTGCCGCGAAAATGAACTAGCGGCTTGGGAAGCCCCGCCGATACTGACCTGATGCGCGTCCCGTTACCGGCTGCGAGAATGAGACATTGATTCACGTTTTTCATAAGCTGCCCTTTTGCGCGATCGCCCTTGGGTCAAACTAAAATCCAAAGACAAACTTCCCCCGGAAAGTGCGATTCGGTCCGTTAAAGAAGTGGCCGAACCGATAGCTGTCCACATCGTTTTGCACGTCTCGCGGATTGAAATGGTTGAACACGTTAAAAATTCCGAGGCCGACCTTGAATTTGTGTTCCTTCCCGCGAAACGGCACTGTCAGTTCCTTAAGCGCCTGAATGTCGAGCGAATCGAATCGGCGGAACCGCTGGTCGTCTCGAGGCCCCACAAACTCGCGCATCTGATTCACGACCGAGTAAGGAAATCCGGTGTGAAGGTCAAAGACCGGCATCACTGTCACCTTCCACGGAGCCCTGAACTCACCCCACGTCAGAAAGCGATTGGGCGCGTCGAAGGCCAACGGTCCACGGGAGTCCGCCTGGATTACCGGCTGCGGATCATTCCCAAAGAACTGGTTGAAGTCATTAAGGTCACCAGTAGCCTTCGAGCGGACGTAAGAAGCATTCAGCGTGTGGTGTCCGAGCTGGAAGCGGCCGGTAATTTGGAACTCGCGATAGAAATCCCGTCCGCGGTTGGTCAGAGACAAGAAGTTGCCGTTCGCCGTCGAAACAGGAGCGACAATCAAGTCATCGACAGTGTTCCGTTGTTGGTAAGCGACCCGAACCAACAGCCGCTCCGTTACCTGCCGGTCAAGTTCGACATTCCAGGCCCCGCTTCGGGGGTTTCTGATTCCTCCACTGATGACGTTGGAATACGGAATCGCCGAAAGGAGTCCTACTGCCGGATCGAAAGTCAGAAGCGTGCGATCCGGAAATTGCGGAAAGGCCCGGGCGTTTAAGGGTACGCGATCGTAAAACAATCCACCGCCAGCCTTAAGAAGAGTTTTGCGATCACTACTCAACGCCACCGTCAATGCGGCACGAGGGGCAGCGTGGACTGAATCAGTGATCGAGTCGCGGTCGAACCGCAACCCGAGGTTGAATGTGACACGTGACCAAGGCGTCCATTGATCACCTGCAAACCATGCGAGTTCGTTTTGCCGAACCGAAAACCTGGTGGGTGCTCCAAACTGGATTCGCTGCAATGTGGAACCCGAAACGCCAGCAATGTCGACCGGCAGAAATTGTTCCTCACCGTCGTAGGAGCTGCGCGAGAAGTCAAGGCCAACCTTCAGCTGATGGTCGCCGTGGAAATGCTTTGAACTGAATTGATAGATTTCTTGCCACTCCACTCGATCGGTATTGCGATTCTGGCGATTGAAAAAGCCGCCTTCGGTGGTTTCGACAAGAAGACGATATGGATCTTGGCTGTTACCGAGCAGGTCGGCGTCGAAGCGCTCATATGCAAGTTGTGAAGTGAGCAAAGCTCCCGATTGTGTCGCGTAATGGTGTTGCGCAGAAATTTGGTATCCGCGCTGATGCAAATCTGGCGCCGACGGCTGGGGAGTAAAAGTATTCAGCCCCAGATAGTCCAGCTTCTGTGGGAAAACGGCAACGGACAGAGTTGCAGTCTGGTTTTCGTTGATCTTCAAATCGAATTGGCTAAACGAATCAAAGCTTTCGACCTTCGAGTCGCGCTGAAGCGGAGGCAGGCTCTCGACGGGCGTCCGGACGAAGCGGTATTCGAACGACTGAGTGAACGCGAGCCTATCTTTTATGATGGGCCCGGTCAGGGTGACTCGCGGCGTGAAAGCGCCGATGCCAACAATGTGACCATCGCGGTCTCTAGCTCGCGGTACAAAGTTTTGCGCTGAGAGATGAAATTTTTCGGCGTTGCCAGTCCGGGTTTCGACACTCGAGACCGCACCGGTGAACTTTCCGTACTCGGGATCATAAGGATTGGAAATAACCTGCACCGACGACACGACATCAATCGGCAGGTTAATCGCTTGGCCGCCCGTTGCGGGATCGGTTACATTGGCTGAATTCACCAGCCAACCGGCCTGCGTAGCCTGAGCGCCTTTCATGTTGATTCGCCCATCCGGCCCGCGGACAACTCCAGGAACGAGAGGCAGCAGGCTGTCGATTTTTTCGTTCTGGTTCGGCGCTTCTTCTATTGTGGATTGGCTGATTGTGCTCTTCTGAGCGGATTCTTCAACACCAGGAAGATCGTTTGCAGCCACCGTCAGTGTGCTCGCAACGGCGGCCATACCGAGTTCGATCGGGACCACGGAAGCCGTACCGGGCTTCACTTCGACCGCGACCGCGGCGTTCAAACCGGGAGCACTCGCTTCGACTTTGTACATCCCTGGGGGAAGGCCACCGATGGCAAATGCTCCCGATGCGTCCGTTCGCGCCTCCTTATTTATGGGGCCATGAAGGACGATCTGCGCATCCGGCAAAACGGCAGGTTCTCCGTTTTGATTCTTGGTAACGACCTCGCCGCGAATTGATCCAACGATCGTGTGGTCGTCTTGCGCAAAGACAGGGGCGAGGAGCACTAGAGTTGAAACTGCAATCAATAAAGGTCTCCGCATTGCTGTGCTCCTTCCAAAAGCAAAGCAACGCGCCGGCCAAACCCTCACGCAGCTGATGCGAATGAACTCAAAGGATTGAGAAGCTGAGCGTTGTAAGCGCTGAACCGATAATTCGTGATGCGAATCTGAAGGCGCTCAAAGCGCGCCACAATTGGCACCTGTCGAAGTCTTGGCAGACTTTCTCGGGTTCCGCAGATGCGAAAACCATTCACCGCCCAATCGGGAACGGAAGCGTTATCGCGCTGTTCCTCAAAAGTGGTAGCCCATCGTCACTTCATGATGTGAGCAAAAAAGACCCCAATGTGGGGTTGTCCGCAAATTGGTTCCGCTCCATTATGTACACATCGAATAATTAAGGAGCTGGTCATGAGCGCAGTCGAATTTGGCTTGGCATCGCCAAGACCTTTGTTACTTCCGCAGGTGCCGTTCGAGAAGCCTGTGACCGGATTGGATGCATTGGCGGCACGCTATGAAGCGTTGTCCCATCTGTCCCGATCAATCGCGTCGATGCCATTCGACGACCTCTCGCGTAATCTTCTTGCACTTTTGCGGCCGATATTTCCGTGTGACCTTGCGAACATCATAATTTTTAATCAAGCCACAAGTGATGTTCCCTGGAGATCGCTTGGCGCAGGGCAACTTGCACCTCCAACCGCCGCTCTCGAGCAGACCACGGTGTGGGCGACATACGAAGAGGAGCGGCCAATCTGGATCGATGATTGGCAAACAGACGAACGGTTGGCAGTGCGTGAAGAAGCACAGAATACAGAGGAGGTGGGCTATCGCTCACTCTGCCGTTTACCGATGCACACTCCTCAGGGCTGCTTGGGCGTCCTTAGTCTTGCCACCGCGCAACCGCATGGCTACACCGAACACGACAAGCGGTTGATATCGCTGGCTGCCGATCAAGTTGCTCTGGGCCTCGCATACAGCTCGCTTCACACCGAACTGAAGAGACTGAAGAACGGGTTTGACGGCGACGAAATTTATGGTGAGAGCGAACAGCGCTCTGAGTCGTCGTTTGAAGAGATTGTGGGCAGGAGCCCGGCCCTGCAGCGGGTCTTGCGACAGGTGGAGGTGGTAGCTCCAACAGATTCCGGTGTGCTGATTCAGGGAGAAACGGGCACAGGGAAGGAGCTTATTGCCCACGCCATTCACAATCGAAGCGCCCGGCGTGATCGGCCGTTCGTCAAGGTGAATTGTGCCGCGATACCTTCCGGATTACTAGAGAGCGAACTGTTCGGGCATGAAAAGGGCGCCTTCACGGGCGCCATCATGCGCAAACCGGGGCGTTTCGAGCTGGCCGATAAAGGTACGCTGTTTCTGGACGAAGTTGGCGATATTCCTCTCGAACTGCAAGCCAAATTGCTGCGCGTCCTGCAGGAGCATGAATTCGAGCGGCTGGGCAGTACGCGGACACAGCAAGTGGATGTGCGCGTGATCGCAGCAACTCACCGAGACCTGAAGCAAATGGTCGAAGAAGGCACGTTCCGCAGCGACTTGTACTACCGGCTGCATGTTTTCCCGCTGACGGTTCCTCCCCTGCGCGATCGTCGCGATGACATACCGATGATGGTCCGCCATTTCGTGGACAAATATGCGCGGCGAATGAACCGGAGCATCGAAACGATTCCCGCCCGGACCATGGAGGTGTTCGTCAACTATGCTTGGCCGGGAAATGTGCGGGAGTTGCAGAACTTCATCGAGCGAGCTGTGATTCTTTCGCCCGGAACCTCGCTCCGCGCCCCTCTGGATGAACTGACGCAAGAGACATCACAGGGTTCCCGCACGAATTTAAGTACACTCGAAGAAATGGAACGCGAACACGTGCTGCGCGCTCTGCGAGAATCGAACTGGGTAACTGGAGGACCGAACGGCGCCGCTGTCCGACTTGGGATGAAAAGGACGACCCTCGCCTACCGGATCCGCAAGTTGGGAATCCCGGTACGGCCGCAGTAACGCGAAGTAAGGATGATCTTATGTGGCGCATTAATTACAAGGGGCTGACACTTCAACAGGTGTTAATCATGGCCTACATGAACATCTTGGAGAGAGTGCGTCCAGCCTCGGTTGCCTAGAACCACGGCTCGCCCAGAGCAACAAATTCTTCAGATCGCCCTTGATTTCAACCTTGAGAGGACGCAGCTCTGACAGACTCGTCGCTTTCCGCATTCATCGGCTGAACCGCCGCTCTCGCACCCGAGCGCATCGAGCGTTCTGTCAATTCTCGCAACCAATCAAAGGCGGGGTACGACAGCATGTCGTCCTGGCTTCGCCAACGCCAATTTCCGCTCGCGCGGCCGGGCACATTCATGCGACCTTCCGCACCAAGGTTGAGGAGATCTTGCAATGGAGCAATGGCCAGCGCCGCGGGCGACGACCATGCCAATTGCATGAGTGCAGGGGAAGCTTCAGCGACCCCGCCCGGCGCGCGCTTGAGATAATTCCAAAAGTTCTGCCGCTGATAGTCAGGCAGCTCTTCGTACCATTCGTGAGTTGGAGCGTTGTCATGAGTGCCGGTGTAGACGACCGAGTTGGGAACGAAATTATGCGGCAAATACGGGTTGTCTGCGTGACCGTCAAAGGCGAACTGCAAGACTCGAGTCCCCGGCAGTTGAAAATGGTCACGCAGCGAGTGTACGTCGGGAGTAATAATCCCTAAATCTTCGACAATGAACGGCAGGCTGCCAAGCTCTTTCGACACTGCATCGAACAAATCTGCGCCCGGACCTTGCACCCATTGTCCGGACTGAGCCGATGCCGCACCTGCCGGGACGTGCCAAGCGGCGACGAATCCGCGGAAGTGATCCAGGCGAATTGCATCTACATGAGCGAGCAGGGCACGCACCCGGTCGATCGCCCATCGGTAGCCCGTTTCACGAAGAACGCCCCAGTCGTAAACGGGATTTCCCCATAGCTGTCCCTGCGCGCTGAAGTAGTCGGGAGGAACGCCGGCCACGAACCGTGGGCGGCGATGCTCGTCGAGCAAAAATAACTCCGGGTTGGCCCAGACATCACTGGAATCGGGGGAAACAAAGAAAGGCAGATCTCCGATCAGTCCCACACCCTTCGAGTGCGCGTACTCCTTGAGTTGGTCTCCCTGGCGGAAAAGGAGAAATTGGGCGAAGCGGACTTGATCGATATCATTCGATAACTCGCGCCGCGCAGCGGCGAGAGCCTCTGGCCTGCGCTGGACCAGTTCTTCCGGCCAGTCGAGGTAATACGCGCCCTGATACTTGGCTTTCAAGGCGCGGAAAAGCGCGTAGTCTTCGAGCCAGTGCTCTTGCTGATTGCGGAACTCATCGTACTCGGCGCGCAGATCCCCGCGCTTTCCAGCCTTGAAATGCTTCCACGCCGCTTCGAGCAGGCGAATTTTGAATGGAATCACGGAATCGTAGTCGACCACGTCGGCAGGAAAGTGCGCCTCGCAATCTTTCTCGGCGAGCAACTCATCCAAGACCAGGCATCCGGGACTGATCAGCATCGCGTTCCCAGCGAACGATGACATCGACTGATATGGAGAATTCCCGTAGCCGGTTGGACCGAGAGGCAGCGCCTGCCACCACCGCTGGCCGGCGTCATGGAGACGATTTACCCAGGAAAAGGCAGACGAGCCGACGTCACCGATGCCGTAGGGCGACGGCAATGAGGTGACGTGTAGCAACAGGCCGGCAGCGCGGTACTCGGGCGGAAACGGAGGAACTTTGCTCTGCCCGTTACTGGCGCTCATTGCGCCACTCCGGAAGCGAGCGCGTTGTTCACCATCTCCTGCGCTTCGCTCAGGATTGCATGGAGATGTGCTTCACTCTTAAAGCTCTCCGCATAGATCTTGTAGATGTTCTCCGTGCCGGAGGGCCGGGCCGCAAACCAGCCGCTCTTTGCGATGACCTTCAGGCCGCCGATTGGAGCCTGATTGCCCGGTGCCTTTGTCAGTTTGGCGATGATGGGTTCGCCAGCGAGGTCCGATTCCTTGACTGCGTCGGGAGAGAGCTCTTGCAACCTTGATTTCTGCTCGGGCGTTGCCGGCGCGTCAATTCGTGTGTAATAAGGTGTGCCGAATTCTGATGTCAGTTGATGGTAGTGCTCTCCCGGGTCTTTACCAGTGCGCGCGGTGATCTCGGCGGCCAGTAGGTCCATGATCGGGCCGTCCTTGTCGGTCGTCCACACCGATCCATCGAGGCGCAGAAAACTTGCGCCTGCACTTTCTTCTCCGCCGAAACAGAATGAGCCGTCTACCAGACCCGACACAAACCACTTGAAACCAACGGGCACCTCGGAAAGCTTGCGCCCGAGCTTTGTAACCACCCGATCAATCATGCTGCTGCTCACGAGCGTTTTTCCTACAATCACATCCTGATGCCACTGTGGACGGTGAGTGAGCAAGTATTGGATCGCGACCGCTAGGTAATGATTCGGGTTCATCAGGCCAGCAACTGGCGTGACAATTCCATGCCGGTCGGAGTCAGGATCGTTGGCGAAAGCGACTTGGTACTTATCTTTGAGTCCCACGAGTCTAGCCATTGCATACGGACTTGAACAATCCATGCGGATTTTGCCATCGTGATCCACGGTCATGAAGGAGAAAGTCGGGTCAATCGTCGGGTTCACGACTTCAACTTCCAGTCCGTAAATCGAATTGATCGGCTCCCAATATGGCCGAGCGGCGCCACCCAGGGGATCGACTGCCAGTTTGAGTTTGGCACTGCGAATGGCATCAATGTCCACGACATTCTTGAGATCGCGAACGTAGGGTAGGACGAAGTCTTCCTGATGTGTCGTCGCCGACCGGATGGCCTTCTCGAACGGAACGCTCTTCACATCTTTGTTTCCGGCACGCAATAAATCGTTAGCGCGATTCTGCACCCAGCCGGTCACGTCAGTATCCGCGGGGCCGCCGTTGGGAGGGTTGTACTTGAAGCCTCCATCTTCGGGCGGATTGTGCGACGGCGTGATGACGATGCCATCAGAAAGATGTTCCCTTCGACCTCGGTTATAAACAAGGATCGCGCGAGAGATGACGGGAGTTGGTGTCACCCCGTCGTTTTCTTGAATGATCGTCTCGACACCGTTGGCCGCTAGGACTTCGAGTGCAGTGCGTTGCGCAGGCGCGGAAAGAGCATGGGTGTCCTTCCCCATATATAAAGGACCATCGATTCCGTGTATGCGGCGGTGTTCGCAGATTGCCTGGGTAATCGCCAGGATGTGGGCTTCGGTGAAGGTGCCGTGAAGCGCAGAGCCGCGGTGTCCGCTGGTGCCGAATGCGACGAGTTGGTTCCGGTCGCTCAGATCGGGCTTGCGCTCAAAGTAATCTCTCTCTAAACGAGCGACATCAATCAGCAGCTCTTTCGGCGCTGGTTTGCCGGCAAGCGGCGAGAGTGCCGGGGTTTCGGCGACGGACGGTTTTTCTAAGGTATGGGGCATGGTTCCGCCTTCCAGATTTCAGTTGCATATTCGTGAATGGTTCGGTCGCTTGAGAACTTTCCTGAACTCGCCACGTTCAGAATGGCTTTTTGTGCCCATTCGGCAGGATTGCCGTAAAGATCGCCGAGCCGATCCTGGGCCTGAACGTAAGAGGTAAGATCTGCCAGGTGCATGTAGTGGTCGCCATGAGTCAGCAAAGTATCGCCAATGGGAGCAAACGTTCCTGGCTCGTAACGGCTGAAGTAGTCGGAAACGATCAGGTCTAGAGCGGCACGCGTCTCTGGCTCGTGCTCGTAGTGCCAATGCGGGTCGTACCAGCTTTGGCTGTTTTGAACTTGCTCGACGGTCAGACCAAACAGAAACAAATTTTCCTTTCCTGCTTCTTCGGCCATTTCGATGGTTGCGCCATCAAGCGTGCCCACCGTCAGAGCCCCGTTCATCATGAACTTCATGTTGCTGGTTCCACTCGCTTCATATCCCGCGGTCGAAATCTGATTGGAGACGTCGCTAGCCGGGATTAGCCGTTCGGCCAGGGAGACATTGTATTCCGGCAAAAAGACCACTTTCATTCGCCCGCGCACAATGGGATCGCCGTCAATTGTGCCCGCGATATCATTGATGAACTTAATGATGAGTTTGGCGAGCCGATAAGCGGGCGCAGCTTTGCCGGCAAAGAAGAAGGTTCGAGGGGCCACTTCCACGTCGGGGTTTTGCCGAAGGCGGTTATAACAAATGATGATTCGCAGCGCGTTCAGCAGTTGCCGCTTGTATTCGTGGATGCGTTTGATCTGGCAATCGAAAATGGTGTCAGGATCGACGATCTGTCCAGACGTTGCCTTGAGCCATTCGGCAAATCTCCCTTTCGCCTCGCGCTTCGATGCATGGAAGGCTTCCTGAAAACCGGAATCGCCGGCCAATGCTTTCAAATTGCTGAGCTGGTCCAAGTCAGTGATCCACTTGTCGCCGATCGCTTCGGTGATAGTTCTCGACAACCTCGGATTCGCTTCCAGCAGCCAGCGGCGCGGTGTGACTCCGTTGGTTTTGTTGCTGAAACGCTCGGGGAACATTTCGGCAAGGTCCTTAACGGTTGTCGTTCGTAGCAGCTTGGAGTGGACAGCGGCGACTCCATTAGTGCTATGCGACCCGACAATGGCGAGATTGGCCATGCGAATCTTTCGCGAAGGTGCCTCTTCCACCAGGCTGATACTTTCGACCCGACCTTCATCCCCGGGGAACCGGACACGGACTTCGTCGAGCAGGCGACGGTTGATCTCGTAAATGATCTCCAACTGCCGGGGGAGGAGAACTTCAAACCATGCAGCCGGCCATTTCTCGAGTGCCTCGGGCAACAATGTGTGGTTGGTGTAAGCGAGAGTTTTCTTCGTGAGATTCCAAGCCTGGTCCCATCCAAGATGCGCGTCGTCCAGCAAGACGCGCATCAATTCAGCGACCGCCATCGAGGGATGGGTGTCATTGAGCTGAATTGCAGCCTTTTCAGGCAATCTTTCCCAATCTGCATTGTGACGCTGAAAGCGGCGAATTAAGTCAGCGAGAGAGCACGCGACTAAAAAGTATTCCTGCATGAAGCGCAATTCTTGCCCGGCAGTGGTCGAGTCGTCGGGATACAGCAGTCGCGTCAGCGATTCCGCTTCGAGAGTCCCAGCCAGCGCGCCCACGAAATCTCCGGTGCCGAATTCCTGGAAATCAAAATAATCCGGCGTAGCTGCGGCCCAGAGGCGGAGGGTGTTGATTGTTTTCCCTCCGTAGCCGACCACGGGACGATCAAAAGGTATGCCGAACAGGCTCGATGGTCGATTCGGAATCACTTCAACACGTCCGTCCCGCAACTTGAAAGTACAGTTAAGCTTGATCTCCACTTTCTCATGAGAGCGGGCAATCTCCCATGGATCACCGTCACGCAACCAGTTGTCTGGCTCCTCCCGCTGCCAGCCATTCACAAATGACTGTCGAAACATGCCGTACTCGTAGCGCAGACCATAACCTGTGGCCGGAAGTTGCATGGTGGCCATCGAGTCGAGGAAGCATGCCGCGAGCCGCCCGAGGCCACCGTTCCCCAGCCCCGCATCTGGTTCCTGCTCGACCAATTCAAGCCAGTCGATACCTTTCTCGTGGACCGCATTCTGGACGATAGGATCGAGCAATAGGTTCGTGACGTTGTTGGCTAGCGAACGCCCGAGGAGGAACTCCATGGAGATGTAATAAATGCGTTTGGCATTCTGTTGCTCATAGGTGGTTTTGGTTTGCACCCAGCGCTGCGCCAAGAGATCCCGCACAGAATGGGCAAATGCTTCAAAGCGTTCGCGGGCGCTCGCTACCTTGGGGTCGATAGCCCGGTCAAAAACCAGGTGCCGTTCGTACAGAGCGTCTTCTTTTCCAGTAAAACGAATTGTGTCGCCTCCGTAACGCTGCAAAAGTTCAGAATTGTTTGATGTCTTGGTCGCCATCGGAACGATTTTAGCTGGGTCGGGGCGCGTTACCGTCTTTGTGCTCATTCAGGGCTCCTCGTAATCCAAGTTCTTCGAAGATTGATATTGTTTATCCGTGCGAAGCAGTACATTTATTTCCCCACGTGGTGATCGTCATTCCACAAGCGTATCACTGGCCGAGACAGATTATGCTCGTAGCTGAGCGCACTCAGGCTTGCCGGGCTCAGCAAGAAATATCTGCCGCCAACTCCCGGACCAAGCCCCAACCAGCGCGCAGTCAACACCCGAATAAAATGTCCGCTAGAAAAGAGCAGCACGTCGCCTGTGACCCGACGGACGCGCTCGACCACACGGTCCGCCCGCTCGCCGATTTGTTCTAGCGATTCTCCCCCCGGCACGCCATCGCGGAACAAATCCCAGTCGGGGCGTTGTTCGAGGATCTGCGCGGAGGTGAGTCCTTCGTATTTGCCGTAGTTCCACTCCACCAGGTCGGGATCAGTTTCTGCTTCAGCGCCAAACCCGGACAGTTCGCAAGTTCGCGACGCGCGCTGCAAGGGGCTGGTAAACACCTTGGCAAATTTCATGCCCTTCAGCCGCTCCCCAAGTCGCACGGCATTGCGTTCACCATCGGACGTCAGAGGCAAGTCGGTAAGCCCGGTATGCTGGCCGGTGTGAGTCCAAGCGGTGTTGCCGTGCCGGGCTATGTAGAGCACTGGGAGTGTTTCACTCATGCTGCTTCTCTCATTCGCCCGTTCGACTCACTGGGCGCGTTTCGTGTAGTTGTCAAATTTAGGTCTAAAGGTCGAATCAGGATCCGTGAGATTTCGGCCACGTTTTTTCCGCTTGATTGCAGAAACGCGGTTGGAACAACGTCTTCCGAGACCGCAAGCGGGCGAACCATCACTAAGCCCTGCCCTGGATCAAAACGCAGGGAGACGCGAGACGCGCACTGGTCGCAAAGCCAGCACCACTCGACGTGTCCTTTGCCATTGCCGAGCTTGCCTGGAGCGTCGTCAGAAGGACCATTGCGGTATTGAATTTCAACTTCAAATAGCTTTCCTTGGTGCAGGTATCGAAACTGGGCGTAGCACATAGGGTTCGCACATTTTTGCAGCACTGCAACTCCTCGCGATGAAAGCACACCTAAAAAGCAGTTACCTCAATTGATGACCGAGCGTTACGCAAGGTTGCGGCAGTCTAATTGGCGTCTACTACGCCGCGAGTGCTCGCCTCCTGAAGGAGCGGCCGCACCTCTTTCCTATTCTGCGCCACATTGACGACGTAATCCTGATGCGTGATGGTCAGAACCTTCTTGCCATAGAGGCGGACCTGGACAAACGTTTGATCCTTTTGGGGAAGCCAGAATCCGTCGATCTTTTGATACTGCCGCACAAAGTCGGCACTCTGGATCCAGAAAGACAACTTCTTCGCTGGATGCCCTTCGATTCGGACCACAGCGTAGTCGTCAACATCAATCCAAAGTTTGCCCTCGAACAAGTACTTGTCCTTCCGTCTGGGAATCGCCTGCGCAACGAAACAGCGGTAGGGTCCAACCTGCTGTTCGCCTAGCAGATCCATAGAGTAGTTCGCAACCGTAATGGAACTATCGTGGTGCGTCTTCCCTGCTGCCGCCTCGATCTCGCTGGAGATCAGCGGGTTCAACGCCGTGTGGCGAACGAGTTTCGACCCACTTTCGGCCGTAATGGTGAAGGCCTTCTGGTCCGGCGCGCGAAACTCCATGTGTCCTATCTCCTCGGCGTGCAATTTCCCCTTTAAATCAATCACCTGGTAGGTTCTAAGGACTGTGTAGTCATGCAGCGCCGACTTTCGAAGCTCGTTGTGGGCGTCTAGTTCGGCGAACAGCTGGCTTTCAGTGACACCGGGACGCAAGGGCTCGAGTGGAGCTGTAAGTTCGGTTTGGTTTTCCAGATCAGACTGGGCTTTCGCTTCCACCATCAGCACTGTCACCACGATGAACGTAGCGGCCGCTAGACGGAGTACTAATTTTGTTCTTGCTGCTGAAGCGCTTCTCCACATATTTCGGTCCTTTATCGTTCGTCGTTTGTCCTCGAAACGCAACCTGCTCGGAAACTCTTCTTAACGAAGTTCGACCAAAACAACCTGATCCGAGTCGATTGCTGCATGCGAAGCCGAGTGCGAAGGCTCCGGCAAAGGTGATTGTTTGATGGCTTTGGCAACATTGCGAGCCAGATTGTGAGTCGCCCGCAAGTTGCTTCCCATGAAACGGACGTTGCCATTAATCGTAAGTTCCAGAATGATTCCACCGTCACGCGTGCAAAGCTGGCTGCGGACAGTGAGCTTGGTTGCCCCGCTAACGGTCGTCACTGCGCGTTTCGTTTCGCTTCCGGCCGTGTACTTCTCGACGGTAGTCTTCAAAATAAGCAGATCGGAAACTTCGCCCGCATTACGATCACCGTCGCGAAGCACCTGTTTAAATCGTTTGGTTTTGCTCAGCTCGTCGAAAAGGTCCTCGTAAATTGCAACCTGGAAGGAAGGCTCGAGATTCACCTCGCCGGGATCAACCTTGTCGACCTGCACGCTCCATTGCTGGGAGCTCGATTTGCTACTTTCAGAAGACGATTTCGCGGTTGAGTCTTGAGCGGACAAACGGAGCGGATGTCCCACGTTGATCGTCACGGCTGCCGCGGTGACCATGAGCAATAAGATTTGCTTACTTGTTTTCACTGGAGACCTCCGCGGCGCTCTCTTTCGTGTTGTCATTGCCATCCCTTACATGTGCGCCCTTGGCAACCAGCTCGCTCTTGAGAGTTTCGCCTTGTCCTTGGTTGAGCTGAAAGATCGCTCCATGAACTCCGCTGTCGGCGTCCAAGTATTCCAGCGTCAGCGTGTCGTACTTTTTGTGGGCAAAGAGGCTTACGGCGCGACCACCGCCGAATGGAACCGCAGCCTTACCCAGAGTCATCGGTAGTCCACCGACTTGCTTGCTTTGGTCGCCCAGAGAAATGTTTTGGATCGACCCGATCCTCACTTGCACGACAGACTTCCCGCTCTTTTGAAACTGCAAGGCGTCGGCTTCGATCGTGAGAGTTCCGTTGGCGTTGGTCGGGGCGCCTGCGAAGCCCAACAGATGGGTAACGCGGATGCTGAACGGCGAAGTCTTCGGTTGGCTGGAATCCTCGGCAGATGCTGCCGCGGTGCACGCAATCAGCAGGATCAGTAGCGTCAATGCTCCGTGAGCTTTCCAAAAGCTGGAAAGTGTCTTGCGGCTCGGTGCAACAGCTATACGGTGCATGTTGTCTCCAAACTACTTTGACTGTTTTGCTTCAGCCGCCGGCTTTTGGCTGATGATCGGCAGCTCATGCGGCTGACCTAGGATGTCGTTGTAGGTGACTGTCTTCTTTTCGACGTAGACCAGCAGTTCGCGTCCGGCGGCATACTTCACCGTGCTCGTACCCAAGGAATCCGTGTACAGGACCACATAAACTGTGCCGCCAACTTTCACGGAGATGTCATACCTGGCGACGGCGGACGGGCTATCAGCCGAACTTTGATGAGGCTTGACGTCCATGATTGTGGCCACTTCATACTTCGCTGCGGGCTCACAGAACGCCGGCAGCGTCACCAAAGCAATGCAGATCGCACATATTAGTCTCGACATGATTCCTTCCTGTCGCATGTTTTGGACCGCAAGTCATCCCCGCAGCTTCGGTATCGTCACATCTTGCTGCAGCGTGAAATCGAGCAAGGTTTCGCTTGGGACCTTTACTTGATCTCCCTTGGTAATGATTTCCGATTCCGCGCCGGCCCCGCCTCCGACGGCTGCTCCGATCCCTGCACCTTTCCCGCCGCCAGCGATCGCGCCGATGATCGTTCCCACGGCTGCTCCACCGATTGTTCTCTTCGCGGTGCTCGCTCCGCGCGATTTGCCTTTCAATTCATAATCACCGGTCACCAACGGCACCGTCTGCCCATTGACCACAATCCGTAAGCTCCAACTGCAGCTCCGATTTGCCGGTGAACGTTCCCGACTTCTTCGATTCGGCCAGGCGGCCGTAAATGCCGGCGCCCTTAGCAGCGACCACGTTCCCGTCGACGACGAGCGATCCTTCAAGAGAAGCTTGAAAACGATCTCCGGGGTGGCTCTTCGTAGAATCGATAGCATCAATGGTGCGCACAGAGATGCGGGTGCCGGCTGGGATAGTGACATTCGTCGCCACCTGTGTGCCCAATGGCGCTCCGCCTTCAGAGGGACGCAAACTCAACGGCCGGGGGGACGCATGAGCAGCGGGAGTCTCGGAGCCAAATGTCAGCGAAGCGATATCGGCAACGTCGTACTCCTGCACCGAGGAGTCTACCTGGAAGGTGATCTCAGTGTCCGTGCCGCCCATGAACCTGCCATTGATCAGGCTGCCATTCTTCAGTTGCAAAGAATCGGCGCTCGCCAACGACACGGCCAGGCAGATGGCAACTACTAGGCTGCGTTTGAGAATCAAGGTCGTCATGCATTTCCTCGTGCGTGAATGACCAGTAGACAATCCTTCCACTTATCCTTAATCTCGCATCTGCGTTGCCAAAGTCGGAAGCGATTCAGAATTGCTGAGTACACGGGCTTTCCACTCACTTACGGCCCATCGGTCATACCCGGCCAGGAAATTGGGTATGCCACGGTGGGCGAAAGTCCGTCACTCGCCAAATACTTGCCATCAGTTCCGACACTGCGGCTAGCTTCCGGCCAAGAGTTCGTGGCATTTGTCGCTGTTACTTGCGTAGGTCAGTTGGCATCTCCCTTGCAGCGTAACGCAACAGATCTGCAGTCATTTCCAGTGAAGTGGGTCAACTTTGCAACGAAGAATTCTGACACCTCACGCACTCGATCTTCCGCCAAACGGCGAGTTCTTCGTAGGAATAAACTTGCGGGCAACCGTCGTGGGCGCAGCCTCTGCGACTGCTCTGGTTTCTCTTTTGATAGAAATCTAATATGAACGCAACTTCGTCGCTAGAAGAATTGGAACGACAGTTTGGAATTCCGGGTGTGGCCAGACTTTGCGGAGGCAACGGTGGATTGACGCGAGTCCAGATCACCGGTACCAGCGCAGCAGGCGAGATGTACTTACATGGCGCTCACGTGACGTCCTGGAAGCCCGCAGGCGACGATGAGGTACTTTTCGTAAGCTCGAAGTCACGGTGGCAGGGAGGCCAGGCGATCCGCGGCGGAATCCCGATCTGCTTTCCCTGGTTTCGCGAGAAAGCAGACGATCCCCAGGCTCCGGCACATGGATTCGCGCGAACAAGGGCATGGCAGCTCGAATCCATCGTTGAGGACGAAGGCACACTCGCCGTGACGATGTTCACAGAAAGTGATGAGCAAACCCGGCGCTTGTGGCCTGCGGAATTTCGTCTTGTACATCGCGTTAGCTTTGGCTCCGAACTCAGGCTCGAGCTTATCTGCACCAATACTGGCATGACACCTCTGCGCTTCGAGGAGGCCATGCACACATACAACCGCGTGGCAGACGTCGAGGATCTGCGCTTGCAGGGCCTGGACACCACGCATTTCCTTGACAACACCGACTCCAACAACGAGAAGGCGCAACTCGGTGAGGTGAAGATCACTGCGCAGACGGACAACGCATTCATCGATACTCAGAACAAGGTTGATTTGATCGATCCGAACCTACAGCGGCGAATTCGACTCGAGAAGGACAATTCGTGCACGACCGTGGTGTGGAATCCGTGGCGCGAGGGCGCCGCTGGATTGCGAGATCTGGGTGATGGCGAATGGAAGCAGTTTCTGTGCATTGAAGCAAGCAACATCCTGGATGCTGCCGTTACCCTTGCACCAGGGCAGGAACACAAAATGACCGCAGTTCTGAGCGTAGGGAAGCTCTAGTGGCTTGAATGCTCCGGCGGCCTCGCATTACGGGTCTTGCGGAAACCAAAAACTAAGCGGAAGCTGCTCTCTCCTCGAGAAGGGCACCTGCAAGTAGAACCACATCTGGATCATCGGAGTGCAGCGCCCGAACGAGTTCCTCGCACGCGTCCACCGAGGCATGCTGTGCCCACATTGCCCCGCACAATAAAAGATAGTCTGTGTTCATTGCGTCTCCTCGCCCTTGCGTCAATCGGCCCGACATGGCATCACGGAGTGATTTCTCCCTAGGCTTGAGCAATCTCTGCTCCAATCTGATGTGGAACGCGGCCTCGCTGTATCCCTTTCCGAACCGACTTTTTACGATGGCGACAGAGTGGCAGAATCTTATGTGAGCGAAGAACCATAGCCAAGAGCTTGCCAAGTGACAGTGTTCGTCCCCTGTACCTGAAATGTGGTACGTAGGCTTCAAACAACTGGGTTATGTAATCTTCAAACATCTGCGGTAGCAAAAAAACACTGCATCTCGTGATGTGTTCTCCTCCGCAATTTGCCACACTGCTGGGCATTCACGGTTGAATCTGGAGGCCAAAACCGATGCTGCAAATCATAGGTGCAACCAAGAGACCTACTTCACCCGCAATCGTCTGGCGCAACCCAAATCGGCTGCGTTCTCATCGCAGGCGGCATAGCTTCGAACCAACGGGGGAACGCGCCGCCCTGTACATCATGCAAGAATTCGTAGAAGACGGACAGAATGGTTACTGGGCGGTGCTATGTGGCTTAGAAGTTGTACCCGGTGGCCGGGCCGCGTAATTCGCGCGAGCTGGATTGCGCCCGCACTGCAGAGTGTTAGTGAGTCTGATTCATTCTTTTGGCGAACTTGGCGGAATCACAATTTCCCTGCGTCCAAACAATCTTGCGTCGAGGGACAAAGCGCCCGGTCCCAGGCACATGACAGCGAGCGCGATGACGGCGGACAAGGCAGCGACCGTTGGAGTCACAACGGAGCCATTGAATACTGGGAACCAGGAAAAAACGCCCATACCGCCAGCCATGGCCGCGGCCAGCGCAACGAACCGAGTCAGAAACCCAATCAGCAACAAAACGGCGACCCCGCCCGCTACGGCAAAAACCGCCAGACCGGAGAAGCCAGGCTCACGCCTAATACTAAGATAGCTGACGCCCTGGGTAATAACCACCGCCCCCGTTGCTACCCGCAAAAGCAAGAGACCTGCACCAGCCCAGCCGTCTGGAAACATAGAGAACATTTGGAACAGGGATCATCTCCTTCACCGGCCGTAGACAGAATAAGGGTTTTGTTCGCGCCTACAATCCCTAATCATCGGAATCTTTCTGTACCACTATTCAGGTATTGGCAGGACTTATGTGGCTCAGAGCTGGATGATTCCGCGCCGCACTCCGATGGCGACGGCTTGCGTTCGATCTGAGGCTCCCAATTTCTCCATGAGGTGCTTGATGTGCACCTTCACGGTTTCCTCGCTGATGAAGAGCTTCTCGGCAATGTCTCGGTTGCGGTTACCGCCGGCAATTTGCTTGAGGACTTCGATTTCACGCCCGGTAAGCGCCTCGTCGGCATAGTGCTCAGCCAAATGAGCAGCGATCTCTGCCGGAATTCGTTTTTTGCCGGCATGCACTTGACGAATCACTTCTACAAGTTCCTTCGGGGGCATGCTCTTGAGGACATAAGCGCGAGCTCCCGCCTCGAGTGCTCGCTGAATTTCCACATCGCCGGCAAAGGTCGTCAGAATGATTACGCGAGCTTGAGGAAACTCGGAATGTATTGCCACCATGGCGTCGATGCCGCTGATGTCAGGCAGCCGCAAGTCCATGAGGGTCACATCGGGTCGGTGTTGCCGAAATTGTAGAATACCGTCCCGTCCATTGAAGGCCTCCGCCACCAGTAACATATCCGGCTGGTTCCGGATCACAGTCGCGATTCCTTCGTGTAGCAACGGATGGTCGTCAACGCTTAAGACTCGAATTTTGGCGGCTCCGCTCATCTGATCCGTCCATTTTCCGCGTTCCGATTCTAGCTGAATCGTTCTTTAGAAAACGCATCCTCGAGAACCATTTTGAAAGATTCCCCTGCATTTCAGACTCAAAAGCAATGCGGCCCGGAACGGATAGGCCCACCTCTGTCCCGGCGTCAGGGCTGCTCCAGACTTTGAGGCTTGCACCGATGTTCTCTGCGCGATCGCGCATTCCGGAAAGTCCAAAGTGACCCTCTCGCCCCGACTCCAGCACGTGCGGATCGATACCGCGCCCATCGTCGCGGATTACAAGTTGCAGCTCGTGATCGCCATATTTCAATTCGACATTCACAGTGTTCGCACGGGAATGGCGAAAGACATTGGTTAGGGCCTCGCGCCCGATACGGTAGACTTCATCTCGAATCATGGGACGCAATGTCCGGGGTAATCCTTCTACCACGACTCGGAAATCGGCTTTGTGGGAAGGGGCGAGTTCCTCCGGCAAGCGCGAGAATATCTCTTCCAGATCGTAGGATGTGGCCGACGAAGGACGCAGACCGCGAACAGCATTCCTGGCTTCATCAATTACCCGTCCCATCAGGTTCAGGATGTGATCCAGCGGCTTTCTTTGCGGCGCGTCCTCGGGCAGTTGGTCGGTTAATATGTGCAACTGCATAGAGGCACTGAGAAATCCCTGAAGCAGCGTGTCATGAATTTCGTGTGCAATGCGGGTACGCTCAGCGAGCCTCTCCTCGAATCGAATGTTGAGCAGTTCGGTCAATCGGCGCATTCTGAGGCGATACACCAGCAATGCTGACAGCCCCGCGGTAAGCACACAACCCAGTCGAAACCACCACGTTTGCCAGAGTGCGGGTTCAACATTGAACCCCACCACGCCCCCCGAGCCGTCCCACTGCCCATCGCCGTTGCTGGCCATCACGCGGAATTGGTACGACCCTGGACTGAGGTTGCCGTACGTGGCTTCCAGGTTGGTGGCGGGTTCACTCCACCCATGATCAAACCCCTCGAGTTTGTAGCGGTAGCGGACACGCTCCGGATTGCTAAGACTCAGCCCGGCATATCGAAATGTAATTCTCCTCTTTGCTGGCGGGATCTGTGGATGCCCCGTGAGATCGATCGGGGTCCCATCCGCCAAAATCGCCTCGACGTGAACCAAGGCGGGAACCGGATTCACGGTTGCGCGGGTTGTGTTTACCACGGAAAGGCCACGGTTCGTAGAAATCCAAACTTGTCCCTGGGAATCCGTCATTACAGATCGGAAACGTTTAACTCCCTGGGTGCCTTGCAAGCCATTTTCGACGCCAAACTCGCGAACGTCTGTGTCGCTCAAGGCGTCACGCATCAACCTGCTCCGATTTACTTGCAGCACGTGACTCGCAGTAGCAATCCAAAGCCAGCCATTCTTGTCTTCTGCGACTCCGAATACAGGCCCATGCAATGAGTCAGGAACGTTTTGAGGGACCTGGATGTGATCATCGGCAAACAATGCCAGGCCGGCGCCGGTTCCGACCCACAACACTCCGTCTGAATCTGCTAAGAGACAGTTCACGTCTGGAGAGGACAAACCCTCGCGTGCCGCGTAGGTTCTCCAGCCATTTTTTGACATCGCAGCCAAGCCATTCGGCGTTCCAAACCACATCGTCCCATCAGCACTCTCTGCGATCGAGGAGACCGTGTCGGATGGCAACCCGTTCGCGGTGTTGTAGGTTGTGAAGCGTCCATTGCGGAATTCGCTGAGGCCTCCGCTGAGCGTCCCAGCCCATAAAGTTGCGTCCCGGCTCTCATAAACCGCGTAGACGCTGTTTTGCGCCAAGCCATCAGCTTTCGTGTACGTCTTGGAACTGAACGCGCCACGATCATACCGCAGCCGAGTGAGCCCACCTTTCTGTCGCCCTAGCCACAGATCGTTGCCGCGCCCTGCAATCGAATAGACGATGTCTTGCGTCATGCCGCCGATTTTGAGGGACTCTGTATGACCTGCATTTAGCCGTCGCAAACCGCCGTCGATAGGCGCAAACCAGATGTGATCCTTAGGATCTGCGTACACCGGGCCCACGCTCTGCGATTCTTGGCCAGAGAGTGCGTAGGTGACAAACGCGCTGTCCCGCAGACGCTGAAGACCACGCGAACCGCCGGCCCAAATGTTTCCTTCGCGATCTTCAAAAACCACAGAGACAGCTGCACCAGTTGCGCGACCATTCCCGGCAAGTGAACCGTTGGCGTTGAATCTCAGAAGTCCTTTGCTTGTGCCCACCCAAACGTTCGAGTCCCGGTCGCGAAGCATGGAAAGAACCTCAATATTCCGAAGCGAGGGCGGCACAGCGTTTTGAGTAAGCCCAGCGCCGTCCCAGCGCATCACGCCCCTAGAGGTTCCGATCCACAATTGAGAGCTCCCAGTTGGCAGAAGGCAGTTTATCCTCGCACTCGCGAGACCTTCTACCGCATAAATCTTCCCTTGGTTCAGATAGAACACCCCTCCATCTTCCGTGCCCAACCAGATCTTACTGTCGCTGCTCTGGGCGATAGAAGTGACGGCGGCGTTAGGCGCCGCGAAGCGGTGCGGCGTAAGGCCTGTCGACCAACTCAAGCGAGTGGATCTGTCGTCAGGGACATCGTTGCCCCTGAGCCCCGCGGAGCCGCCCAGCACCAGCGCAGGTGATACCGTTAAAAATCGGTCGGCGCTGTATGTAAGAGTGCCCAGGGCGACGGATGAGAACAAGACCGTCCCCGCCGTCCCTATGGCTGCCGCGGTGATGCCGCTCTCGGCCTCGCCCTTGCTAAGGTCAAATCTTCCGTCGTGATATCGCAGCAGCTTGGTAGTACCCAACAGGATCCAAAGATTTCCCTTTTCATCCGAAAGAAGTTTCCGTACCGGGCCGATGGGAAATGAAGAAGGGGAGGCTTGCTCGAACCTGCGGAAATTCAAGCCGTCGAAACGGAGCAAACCCTTATCCGTCCCGATCCAAAGATAGCCGTCAGCGGTTTGGGCGATAGCTGAAACAGAATCTGGAAGACCCTTTTCGTTTCCCCATGAGCTACTTAAATATTGGGACAAGGTCCGATTTGGGTCGAGTGCGAAGATTGACGGCACCAAAAACAGGGCGACGACTCCCGCCATCATGCATTTCAAGAGCCAGCATTTGCCAGATCTACGCTTAGGGAAGGTATTCAAATTTCTCAACTACGATTTCGCCGCCTTTCTGCAATGGGCTCTTATCACTGGTGACTACATAAAAAAAGAGCTGGACTTTTTCCTGACCTGGTGTGGGTATTCCCGACGTGAAGTCATGTTGAGCAAACAACGGACCGTCAATGTTCCCGGTCCCTCCCGCAGTTTTGAAGCTAACCCGTCCGGATTCCCAGCGCATTGAGTGTGTGAGGGGGCCGGACGGTGCCTTGAAAGCGAAGACGTTGCCCGGCAGGTAAAAGGGTTGAACGCCATATTGCGCATTGTTTTTGTTGGCGGGGTCGCCCCAACGGCTGATCTCGACGTCCATTTCGCGGTAATGCTGATCGCCTCCCCAGTCATCGAAAGTATTCATGCTGAAGACAGCCGCTGGCTCTAAATGGGAAATGTCACGCAGGGTTGCAACGTAGGTCCCGTACCCGAGGCTGCGATTTAAAACCACCTCAGCACACGACCATCTCCCCACCTTTCTTCGTATTTCCAGATGGAGTGCGCCACTCGAATCTGTCCATGCGTTGTCGGGGTCATACAGATTGTTCGTTCCTCCACGATCGCTCGCGATCGTGCGCACATCCCAGTCATAACCGCTAAATTTGAGTGGCTTAGTCGGCGCGGAGGTCGGAGCGCCGCTGCCCTTAACAATTTTTACGAGGGCTACAGGGCCGCCCTGGGTTGGTGCCATATCCATGGTTGGCGAAGGAGCAAAATCCCGATCCACCAATAGGGCAGCGTATTGGAATCCAAGGTGGGTCTCTGTGCCCCAAGTTGAATCTTTTCGGATTGGAATAAAGGGTCGGTCCGGCCACGGTTGTACCCACCACGGTCCGCTTTGCGCGTAAATAACGATGCGCTGCCCGGGGCGCGCATTTGCAACCCGCCCTTCTATGGTGTCGACTCTCTCCCGTCCCCCTTGGGCAGCAGGAGGAATCTTTGTGAACTCGATTGCAGGAGCGCTGGTTTGACGAGACTGACAACTGGTCAGGCCAAAGCAGAAAACCAGCAACAGCGCTTTTGGCAACCGCGGGTATAGAGAAATTCGAAAAGAACGGAATCTTCGCACGAGTTCAACGCCAATTTTGCACCGACAAAACAACTTTCACCGAGCGGAGCCAGTGTACACCTTGGCGCGAAACTGTAAGGCTCCGAGGTGGCCATCGTGAAACAACCGTCCGCTAAGAGGGAGGAGGGTTCCGGCCGGGTCGGTCGGTCCGTACCCGCGCGAGGGGAGGTTAGAAAGTCACGCCGGAACCGATGAGCCTCCACGGCGACTTCCTTGGAAATGAGGGTGAATTTCACTTGCAGTTACCTTCAAGAAATTATGCTTACGCGACAATCCAGTCTTGGCGCTCTGCTTGTACTGCGAGAGCAGCAACGGTCAACTGCGGCATCCGGGTTCGACCAGATCAGTACGCAAGCGCTCTAAGTTTTGTCTTCGGGCCAGATCTCGAACTCCTGGTTCTAGATTCAGTGACAATCTTTTTAAATTGTTCGGCGAGTTTAGCTCGACCGCGAGCGAGCTGGGCCTTCAGAGTGCCTTCGGGAACGCCCAACGTCGCGGCTGCCTTTCTTATGGAAAAGTCGTCCCGTTGATGAAGCCGCACTGCTACCCTCTGCGAAGGTGGCAGGCTGTCGGTTAGCCTGATGACGAGGTTGCGAAGCTCGGCCCGTTCCAGAGTGCTTTCCGGTGTGGGCCGAGGATCTGCAAGAAGCTTCGATATTCTCGACTGACCTTCGGTCGGAACCCAGTCAAGAGACAGCATGCGGCGTCGGGTGCGGTGCCGGACCTGCATGCGTACCGCGTTGATCATAATTGCCGTGATCCAGGTGGACATCTTCGAGCGCCCATCGAAGCCTGCGATGTGGGTGAATGCCGAGAGCATCGCGTCTTGCACCGCATCCTCGGCATCTTCACGGTTCCCGAGCCACCGCGCCGCCAGGCTCAGGAAACGTGGCATGGCATGCGACAAAATATCTTCGAATTCCTGCCGGCGTTCCGGGCTTGGTTCCTGTACGGATTTTTGCGCCCCTGCGACAACGACCGACGGGACACCGGAATCGTCAATTGCAGTTGTCGCTGTGAGCATTTCGTGAGTCTCCATTTCGGTTGTGTTCTCTACGTCGAACCGAACCTGACGTCTTTCCTCTTCCGAAGCATGCATTTGTTGTGCCAGAGCCAAGCAATCTGCGCCGCCTCTTTCCTACCTGTGGTGAGAGGTTTGTAGAAACACGGATATACAAATACGGTTGCCAACAATGAAGGCGGGTACGGCTCCCCCGAAGGAAATCGCAACGCCCTCAAATATCGCCAAGACCGATATCGGTTCAGCAGCGTGCGCTCGTCACGTGCCAACTGCTTGTCACTATTGCATCTTTCCCGATACGCTGACTTTTGCGTCTTCAAAAACGCATTAGTAGCTAAACGACTCGCAGAAAAGAGGATCGGCGCGCAGAAAGCGCGTTGCCGCTTGTGGCAGCTTGCATGCCTTGAGGCACAGGGGGGAACGTGTTCAGCCATGGAACAGTAACGTCGGCCGAGGGTCTTGACATCACCGTGGATCACGGCGACGCAGTCACAGTCGTGCGCTTGCGCGGACGACTCAGCATAGAGTCCTCGCCCGGACTACGGGATCACCTTCTGGCAATGCTGCGGGAACAATCTCCGAAGACCGTGATCGTAGATCTAGCGGGAGTTTCCTACATTGACGTCTCCGGCATAGCGACCCTCCTCGAAGCACTCAAGGTCCAACGCAACCGCCAGGGCACCCTGTGCTTGAAGGGATTAGAAGGCCGCCTGGTTCGTTTATTCGAGGTTACGGGCCTGTTGGCTCTGTTCGAAGCGAGCGGCTGTAAAAGCGCCTCCACGGTTGAGGTAAGTTGATGGCTAATGTTCTCGAAGAAGTCGGCAAAAGCACTCTCGATCACCTCGACTATGTTGGCAGTGTGAATATCCAGTGGTGGACTACCTTGCGTGCCATGGGGAACGCGTTGCCTTTTGTGGGCAATCGTTATCGTTGGAAAGAGTCGGTGCGGCAGATGCTCCAGATCGGCGTTGATGCGCTGCCGATGGTCTCGTTGATGGCGATTTGCACCGGCTTCATTCTCGCCATGCAGGGCGCCTCTGAACTACGTCGTTTCGGGGCCATCAACTACGTCATCGACCTGGTGGCAGTTGGCTTCACACGCGAACTGGGCCCGCTGCTTACCGCCATCGCCGTCAGTGGACGGTCGGGTTCGGCTTTTGCGGCTGAGATCGGCACCATGAAGGTGACCGAGGAACTCGATTCACTTAGGGTCATGGCCCTCGAACCGATAGAGTTCGTCCTAGCGCCAAAGTATCTGGCCGCGCTGATCACCGTCCCCTGTCTCAGCATTGTCTCGAATGTCTGCGGGATTCTTGCGGGCGGATTATTCATGTTCTTCAGCACCCATCTTTCTCCAATGCTGTACATGCACGAGGTTTTTGAGTCCATTCAATTGCGAGACGTGATCACCGGACTTATCAAGAGCGTGGCTTTTGCGACCATCATTGCCCAGGTGAGCTGCCTCGAAGGATTTCGCGTTCGCGGCGGGCCCGATTCAGTGGGCCGTTCCACCACAAGCGCAGTAGTGAAGTCTACGTTTCTCGTCATCGTTTCTGACGCCGTCTTCACGGCTATCTTCTACTTCACGGTGAAGCACTGATGCCAATCATTTCGATCCGCGACTTGGTGGTCGAATACGATGGGCGCCGCGTGTTGGACGGGCTGAGTCTCGATATCGAGCATGGCGAGACCATGGTCCTGCTGGGCGGCAGCGGCTCCGGCAAGAGTACGCTCTTGCGACAGATTCTTGGACTCGAACGCCCGAAGGCGGGCAGCGTCTTTGTCAAAGGAGTCGATATCTCCCGCTCCTCGGCGGCCGAGCTGAAAAAAGTCCGGCGATCCATTGGTGTGGCTTTTCAAAGTGCGGCTTTGTTCAATTCACTGTCGGTCGAGGACAATGTCGCATTAACTCTCCGGGAACATACCAAGCTTGCGCCGTCCATCATCGAATTGATGGTGTGGATGAAATTGGCCGTGGTTGGCCTTGCGGAGTTTGGCAAGCTACACCCACAGGAACTGTCCGGCGGAATGAAGAAGCGCGCCGCCGTCGCGCGCGCGCTCGCGCTCAGTCCCGAGATTCTCGTGCTGGATGAACCGTCGGCGGGCCTTGATCCCATCGTTGCAGCCGATCTGGACGAGCTGATTGTGCTGCTTAAAGAGGTCTTTCAGGTGACTGTGATCGTCGTCACTCATGAGCTCCCCAGCGCCTTCCGAATCGCTGATCGCATCGCAATGCTCTACAAGGGCAGCTTCCGCGCCGTGGGAACGAAAGACGAAATCAGGGGCAGCCAGGATCCGCGCGTCAGGCAGTTCCTCGATCGCATCCCCGACGAGATGGCGAAAGCGCCCGCAGTGGCCGCTTACTTCGGAAAATATCTACAGGCCCAGGAGGCATAAGAATGACAACGGACGCGAAAGTCGGGGCCTTTGTTCTGGGATGTTTCGCGATTCTGGCGTTCACCATCATCTACCTCGTCAACGCACAGTTAAGCGGGGGCACGGTTCCGTACAAAACTTATCTGCGCTATGCCGGCGGACTTGAGCCGGGCGCTTCAGTGCTCTTTGGTGGAATCAACGTAGGCAAAGTGACGGCTGTGCGACCTGGAGCGGCAGATCCTACTCGGATCGAAATTCTTCTCGAAGTAAAAGACGGGACTCCTCTGAATGGGAAGTCTGTGGCCAAACTGGGCTTGGTCAGTGTCATGAGCGGCGCTGCGCTTTCGATCACTACCGGCAGCAACGACGCCAAGCGCCTTCCGCCCGGTTCTTCCATTCCGTCGCAAGAAGCCGCGAGCCTGGATGAGATCGCGGGCAAATTGGCCACCGTCGCGGACAGCGCGAATGGCTTGATCGAGCAGGCGCGCGGTGAGCTTGAGGGGATCAGCGGTGACGCACGGAACCTTCTCGCCAACCTAAATACTGTAACAGGCCCGGCCAATCAACAAAAGATTCGAGCAGTGCTCGATCACGTCAACGGAATGCTGGCGACCGAAGGACCGAAGATTGATCGTATTTCCGACCAATTGATCGCACTAAGCCAACATGCCGATGACACGATTCAGAACATTAATGGCACGGTTACGGACGTGCGCCAGCCGGTACGTGAGGACTTGGCGGAACTGCAGAAAACTCTGCAGGAAGCCAAGGGCATGCTCGCCGACATGCAAGTCATGGTACGGGCCAATGATTACAAGATCGATGACACGGTGGAGAACCTACGGGTGGCGACGGACAACCTAGACCAGCTGACCGATTCGCTGAAGCAGCGTCCGTGGAGCTTGATTCGGATCAGGCAACCGAAAGAGCGCGAAGTCCCGCAACAAAAATGAGGATGTATATGAAAAAGAATCCAATAGTAATTTGTCTTGTGCTGGCAGCCCTGATGATCCTGGTGGGCTGCGGGGGCGCGGTGAAATACCCGAACTACTACACTCTCCACGTACCGCCGCCGCCGGATCCGCCAGCGCAGGAGGGGGTCCGCGCATGCTTGGCCGTACGCGAGTTCCGATCGCCCACTTACCTGCGCCAAGGGGCCATCGTTTACAAGACCTCTCCAGAACAGATCGGTTTCTATAACTATCACCGCTGGGCAGTTGACCCGCGAGAGTTTGTAACCAACGCCGTGGCCGAACATCTTCGCGCGAGCGGGAATTTCACCCAGGTTAAGTTGTACGATGGACGCTCCGATATTGACTATGTTCTGAGCGGGCGGCTCGAGAAGCTCGAAGAGATTGATTACGATGGCGGCGTCAAGGTGGAGGTTGCGATTTCTGCGCAGATGACAAGCCTCGCAACCGGCGCGACAGTCTGGACAAACGATGTCTCTGAGGTAGGAACAGTCGGCCAGCGCGACGTACCTGCTGTTGTGTCCGAAATGAACCGCACGATGGGCCAGGCCATCGAGAGGTTGCTTACGCCAGCGCCTGCGATCGTGGCGATGAAGAAACATTAGCTGACGAAGGACGCGACCGCCCAAAACTTCATAATGAGATTGCACACAGGAGAAAATAATGACGCTGCTTGAATCGCTGAAACAGTACACAACCGTTGTAGCCGACACGGGTGACATTGAGGCCATCCATCGGCATCGCCCCCAGGATGCAACTACCAATCCTTCTCTGCTTTATCACGCTGCTCAGATGCCGGCATATCGGCACCTGGTGGAAGAGGCCGCTGAACAGGCGTCCGACCTCGGCGGCAGCCACGAGCAAATGGCAGAAGAGTTCATCGATCAGCTCTTCGTGCTGTTCGGAAGCGAAATTCTCAAAGTCGTTCCCGGCCGCGTCTCCACTGAAGTCGCCGCCAGCTTGAGTTTCGACACTCCCGGTACCGTTGCCAAGGCGCGGAAGCTCATCTCGCTCTATCAAAAGAAAAGTGTGCCCCGCGAGCGGATTTTGATCAAGATCGCCAGCACTTGGGAAGGGATTCAGGCGGCCAACGAGCTGGAGCAGGAAGGAATTCACTGCAACCTGACGCTACTTTTCAGTTTCGCTCAGGCAATCGCTTGTGCCGAGGCTGGAGTAACTTTGATTTCCCCTTTCGTCGGACGCATCTACGACTGGTATAAAAAGGAGGGAGGGGGCAAAGAGATTCCTCCCGACCAGGACCCCGGAGTGGTCTCGGTTACGCGCATCTACAACTACTACAAGAAATACGGTTACAAGACCCAGGTGATGGGAGCGAGTTTCCGTAACGTAAATCAGATCGTCCGCTTGGCGGGCTCAGATCTACTGACCATCAGTCCCGATTTGCTCGATCAATTGGAGCAAGCTGAGGGTGTGGTGGAGCGCCAACTTGATCCGGCCATCGCTAAGGCAAGCAAAGACGAGCGCCTGCACCTAAGCGAGAAAGCCTTCCGCTGGATGCACAACGAAGACGCCATGGCTACGGAGAAGCTGGCGGAAGGCATCCGCAAATTCAACAGCGATGCGCAGAAGCTGGAAGAGTACGCGCTCTCCCAAGTTGCCGAAAATGTCGGATGAGTATGAGCGCTGGTCGGGCGGTGCTGTGGGACATGGACGGGACTCTGATCGACTCAGAGGAGTTCCACTGGATTGCCTGGCGTGACACGATGGCGAATGAAGGCATCACTATCACGCACAAGCAGTTTCTTTCCTCGTTCGGCCAGCGCAATGATTCCATTCTGCCCAGATGGCTCGGCGCATCCACTCCCGAGCGCATCGAGAGAATCGCAAACGCGAAAGAGGAGCAGTACCGAGAACTGATTCGCACGAATGGCATTTCACCCCTGCCCGGAGTCGTACATTGGGTCCGTCAGCCTCATGCGGCGGGCTGGTTGCAAGCTATCGCCTCGGCGGCTCCGCGCGCGAATATCAAAGCAATCCTCCAGGCTCTTTCCCCGCCACGCACGTCTTTCAAGGCATGGTTTCGGCCGAGGATGTACGCCACGGAAAGCCTGAGCCTGAAGTGTACTTGCTGGCCGCTGCTCGTATCGGCGTACCGCCTGAACGATGCGTTGTTGTGGAAGACGCCGTCGCTGGTATTGAAGGAGCGCGACGCGCTGGGATGAAAAGCGTCGGAGTGAACCGCAACGGTGCGCACCTGCCAGCTGATGTCGTGTTTCAGTCGCTGGAACTCTTGGACCCGAATACGTTCGAAATGTTACTCGAAGGCGGCCCTGCCAATGCGAAATAGAACAAGAATCTTCAATTGAGCTGCATTCATCTGGTTATCAATGAGAACTTTTGAATCTATTCCAATTCAGGCAGAGATTGGGATTGACGAATACCTTCGCAAGCGCTTGATGCCGGTGGAAGGCGCGATTCCGCCGCTACCCCGAACCGACATGTACGGGGATTCCGTCCCTGCGGGAAGCGTGGGAGGCGATCTCTTTGAGTACATCAACTTTCAGCAACGCTACAACATCGACGGGCGTATCGCCCGTGCCCTGCAATTATCTATCGAGTACCTGGAAGCTCTTCCCGACGGCAAGAATTCGCGAAACAACCTACACGAGCATGTGCAGTGGTTGAAGACACAGCCCGGCTCGGACGATGTATCGGAAATCGAGTACCGAAAGGTAAAAAGCTCAGAGCGTCGCAGGGTCGCCGACAATTTGGGCAAGCTGTACACGACTGCGGGCGTACTCCTTGTGGATGCTCAGGGACACGGAATCATATCGGCAAAGATCGCATCGACCGTCCACGACACCTTTCATGCTCTGATGCTCTCGGAACTGGACCGTTACGGCAAAACCACGCCGGAACTGTTCGAAAACATCAATCTTCGGTTGGCGCAATCCGTCACTGCACGCAATGCCCTGGGTCTAGACGCGGAAGATCATTCGCGTGAGATTGCCACCTTGCTTTATGGCGAAATATGCCCCGATGGACATTTTCGCTTTGTGAATTTCGGCAGTCCTCCGCCATTAGTTTTTTCGTCGGAGTTCGGGTGCTTCGTGCCCATGAATACCGATCAACTGGTGCAATTTCCCGCGCTGGGACTGGAAATTCCCGAAGACAATCCCGACCGCAATAAGTATTTTTCGATTGCCTTCAGGCAAAGACAGATTAACTCCTCCGATGTTGGGCAGATCACGTTGATGACCGCGGGAGACATTATTTTCCTTTACTCCGACGGCGTCTATGATGGGAGTGACAAAGAAGCTCGCCTGGCGCTCGAAGGCATAGTGCGTGAGCATAAGCAACGCTCGGCGAAGGAGATTTGCGACGCGATCCTGGACTATGCGTGAGGGCAGGATGGCTACCTGAAGCGCATCGGCGAAGCAGACCGCATCGACGATAAGACCGCGTTCATCATCAAGCACAGCTGAAAACGCCGACTTTGACCGTCCACGCCGTGTGGTACACGATCCTTTCGGGAGCCTGCCCGGAAATCTGCAGGGCGACGGCAGCACGGAACCCGGTTCAGCTCGCACCAAGCTTCGGCCCGCCTCACGGCGCCCTTCAACTCGAATCTTTTGATTTTCCACGATCATCGGCCGCACCCGGGTCATTTCCGCGAAGCGCACCTTGTCTTCGGAGTCTGTCGGGATTCCGGCCGGCCAGCTCTGAATTCAGATCATCGTTGCAACAAATAATATGAAACCAGGCGCCACCCACGACTTGGTTAATTGGTTTCTCTCAGCCTGCCCACCATTTTTGATGCGTCGCGACGTTGAGCGCGACACTTTACCGCATCAACAACGCTACTCGGCTGCTTCGAAACCAATTTCAGACTCCATGTGGTGCTCCAGAAGCCGATCTCGTCCATAGAAACAAACTGCTGAACGAGATACATCCTAGAGTCTGGACCCTGCCTCAGTAGTTCCCATCGCTGACGACGTCGGATCGGTTCAGGATTTCGCCATACGATTTGCAGCGTCATCGAGCACTCCGGTTCTTGTCCTATCGACGTGGCATGGGTTTGTTCTATCGTTGTCGTATCTCAGCATCTTCACCGGAGCAGGCGATATTCCGGCATCCAAATCTTTCGCGGCTCGTGGAGTCACGCAACCACACGCGCGGCCTTATTGTCGACCTTGGATTCGGCGGCACGATCTCCGGCTGCAACCGCATGATTGAAGTTGAAATCCGTTGGTGCTACACCCGTGATCAGCCTGGATCCACGGCTAAAAGTCAGATCCTGGATTGCCCATTTCATGAACACCACAACGCGGCTCTGGAACTCAACGATATACATGAGATGGATGAACGCCCACACCAGCCAAGCGGGCAGGCCGGATAAATGAACGCCGAAAACGTTGGCTACGGCGGCTGCTCGTCCAATCACCGCCAGATTTCCTTTATCGAAATAGCTGAACGGCGCCGGCTTGGATTGACCTTTCACTTTCCTCACAATCGCTTTTGCCGCATACGCCCCTTGCTGCATCGCTACTTGCGCCACGCCTTGCAGAGGCATTCCATGTTTGTCTATAGAGAGAGCCAGGTCTCCGACAACATAGACGTCTGGAAAATTAGCGATCGTAAGATCTGGACCGACTTTTATCCTTCCGCCACGGTCAGTTTCAGCGCTAGTGCGGTTCGCCAGCGTTTTAGCCAGCGGAGAAACTGTCACCCCACCGGCCCAGATTACGGTTTTTGTGGAGAGGCTCTGCGTGGCACCATTGGCCTGAAAGCTGATCCCGTCCCGAGTAACCTCATGCACAAGCGCACCCATCTTGGTCTGCACTCCCAATTTCGTGAGCGACCGCTCAGCCTTCTGCGCCAAGTCTTCGGGAAAGGCCATCAGCAATCGCGGAGATGCGTCTAGCAGAATGATCTGGGCGTCTTCAGGATCGATGGAGCGGAAGTCACGCCTCAGCGTCTGTCGCGCAATTTCGCCGATGGCGCCTGCGAGTTCAACCCCGGTCGGACCTGCTCCGACGATAGTGAAAGTCAGCCAGGCGCGACGTTGGGCCGCGTCCGGCATGCGTTCTGCAACTTCGAATGCATATAGAATTTTGTGGCGGAGGGTAGTCGCTTCTTCGACGCTCTTCAAGCCTGGGGCCCATTTTTGCCACTCGTCGTGGCCGTAGTAAGAGCTTTGCGAGCCGGCAGCGACGATCAAAGAGTCGTATTCGAAACTTGCGCCGTCGGCGAGCTGCACGCGCTTCGATACCGGATCAATGTCCTCAACTTCGCCCAGCAACACCCGAGTATTTTTCTGCCGGCTTAAAACGCTGCGCAGTGGCGCCGCGATCTCCCCCGGTGAAAGCGAGCCGGTGGCAACTTGATACAGCAGGGGTTGAAACAGGTGATAGTTGCGTCGATCAATCAGAGTCACATCGACCGGCGCCGATTTTAGGGCCTGCGCCGCAGAAAGACCTCCAAATCCGCCGCCTATAATGATGACCTTCGATGGTTCACTCATAATGCTTGTACTCCATTCCTTATCTGGTCTGATGCTAATTTCTCGATCGAAGCAGAACAACAATTGATCTTGGGGCCACCGCATAACTTGAAGTTTCCAGCGGCTCGCCGCGCTTCGAGAAATCTTGAGGGCTTGGTAGAGCAGTGTCCACGATTCTCTTCCACTCCTGCGACACTCCTTCCTGAATCTGGAACTCTAATTCTTCCCAATACGCATTGATCATCACGTAGATGTCATCGTCATCTTGAGAGGCGCCATGCAAGCAGAACACCAAAGTGTGAGAGTCGTACGACAAATCAGCCCTTCCGCCAGTTCCGTACCAGTTGACGTCCTCCCGCCAGAAACGGCTGCGGCTCAATGAAGGATGATTCTTCCGGAAAGCAATCATGTTCTGGCAAAAACGAAAAATGTCCTCATTCGTCCGAAGCTGACTCCAGTCAAGCCATCCTGTCTCGTTGTCCTGGTTGTAGGGATTGTTGTTGCCGAATTGAGTGTTCAGGAACTCATCGCCGGCCCTAAACATTGGAATGCCATTCGACAGCATGAGCAAGCAGAAAAAGTTCTTGACCTGCTTGCGTCGCAGCGCCAGCACGTCGCCAGACGCGCCTTCATCGCCTTCGTAACCACAGTTCCAGCTATGGTTGGCGTCCATGCCATCCTGGTTATTGTGACCATTCGCCCAGTTGCGTTTTTGGTTGTAAGAGACCAGGTCATACAGGGTGAAGCCGTCGTGCGAGGTCACATAGTTCACGCTCTGGTAGGCGTGATAAGCATGGGAGCGGTCATCGGGGAACAGATCGTCGCTGCCATAGATACGCCGCATCAGATCTGGAACCAAACCCGGATCACCTTTGACAAAGCGGCGCACGTCATCCCGAAAGCGACCATTCCACTGCAACCAGGTTATACCGGGGAATCCTCGTCCCAGTTGGTAAGCGCCTGTATCCCAGGGTTCAGCGATCAAGCGCAAACGACCCAGCTCCGGATCCCCAGCGATTTCGGCGAAGATCGGTGCGTGTCCCCAGTTCAGAGATCCATCCTCATTCCGGCTGAACACCGAGGCCAGATCAAAGCGAAACCCATCGATGTGCATCTCGCGTTTCCAGTAACGCAAGCTATCCATCACCATCTTGCGCACATGCCCCCGGCCGAAATTTAGGGTGTTTCCCGTGCCTGAGTAGTTCGCGTACGGGTTCGCTGGGTCGGACGTGATCATGTAATAGCTGGCGCTATCGAATCCCTTGTAACTGTAGATGGGGCCGCGGTGATCCCCTTCGCAGGTGTGGTTGTAGACGACGTCCAACACAACCCCGATGCCTGCCTGGTGGAAGGCCTTCACCATGTTTTTGAATTCAATGTGCTCGTCATCTTCGGGGGTACTCGTGTATTGCGCATGGGGCGCGAAAAAGTTCAGCGGCATGTAGCCCCAGTAATCGCCCTCTTGTGGGTCGCGCTGAAAAATCGGCATCAGCTCGACCACCGTGACCCCCAGGTCCTTCAAATACGGGATCTTTTCAACCAGGCCGGCGTATGTTCCGGCGCGAGACGGATCTACGCCTGAGTTTGGGTTTTTCGTGAAGCCTTTCACGTGCAGTTCGTAAACGATTGCGTCCGACTCGTGATGCGGGGACGTGGTTCCAGCCCAATCGAACTTCGCACGGTGCGCGGTGAGCACGCCCAGCGGTGCCTTACCTGCGTTTGATCCTTCTCGCATCGCCAAGTTGCGATCAAATTCGGGTGGAAAAAATACCCACTTGGCATAAGGGTCGAGCAAAACCTTCTGTGGGTCGAAGCTGTGAAGGGCAGAGACGGCCTCACCCGATACTGAATATCCGTAATAACGGGCCGCAGCAATTTCGCTGAGTGGTATCCGGCAATGCCAAATTCGTCCTGACTTATTGCGCAGAAAATCAAAACGATAAGTCACCAGCGGATTGATCAAGTCGGTCGATGGGTAGAGCAATAGTGTGACGCCTTCCGCGTGTTCAGCATGCACAGCGAAATTGAACGCTTGCTCCTCTTCAATCCAGGTGACGCCAAGCGGCAAAGGACTGCCCTCTGCCTGCTCCCATATCGAATGCCCCACAGCTGACCGATCTGACACAGGAGTTGTCCGCCGTGCATCGACTCGAAGCGAAGATTTCAATTTGCCTCTTTCATGCTGCCTGCAAGCAGCTCTTCCGCCAGCCGTCGAATAACAAACATCAGCATCACAGCTATCGCCAGCATAGCGTAGCTTCGACGAAATTCGCGCCTTGATCAACTGCTGAACGCGCAGGTAGGGCCATGCGAGTGAAAAAGCTCCAGCGTAAGATGTGCACTTTTGGTTCCAGTCCAGTAATGGACTCACGGCGCTAGCTCCCGAGTAGTTATTTGCCCGAGCACGACCTGCGCAGGCAATGCGGGCCTGTGACGTGACGGTGGTTCGTCATATGCCAATGCCAGGTGAGGTATTTGCGGAAATCAAAAACCCCGCGGCCTGCGAAGTTAACGAATTGGCGATTCGGAAAACGGCTGCGTACGTGCTCGGATTCTTATGGAGAGAGCAACTCTAAACAGCCTGCTCACCCGAACGAGGTAGGCGTTCAGTAACCTTCCGGGGTAGGACAAAAACACTGTATCGCGTGATGCCCTCTCACGACCGCTTTATCAAACTAGACCCGCGGAATGATGAAGCCAACACCGAGGAGCGCCTGACGAACATGGCTACTTCACCTGTACCAACAACCGCTCCTTCACCAGCTCCAGTTGAACCCACGCTGGTGGAGCACGGTCCATCACGTCTTAAGTCAGCATGGCAGAAGTATGGGTCGCCATTTATCTCTCTCCTTTTGGCAATCGCCGTCGTGGTGACGGTTACCCGCAACTGGAATGGCTGGGAGGGCAGCCGGATCGAGCAGGTCACCAACGATGCGTACGTTCGTGGCGATCTCACGCCACTAAGCACAAAAGTTCCGGGCCTGGTCCGGGAGGTGAGCGTCAACGATTACCAACAGGTGCACAAAGGCGAGGTCCTGGTTCAATTAGACGACGACGATTACAAAGCGCAGGTGGCACAGGCAGCTGCCGGAGTCGAGGCCGCGAGAGCTGCCCTCGAAAATAACCGCCGTCAGCGCCAGCTTCAGGATTCAAAGATTGAGCGCTCGCTTGCGGGAATCGATCAAGCCAACGCCGAAATAGTTGCCGCGCAAGCCGGCAAAGAGGCGGTGCAGGCGGATGTGACTCGCACTCGTGCCGAGCGCACACGGCAAGAAGCGCTTCTGAAGACAAATTCCGCAACCCAACAGAAAGTCGAAGCTGCAGTCGCCGATGAACAGCGCTTCACCGCGCAGTACGCCAGCCGCGATGCTGATCTGGCACAGGCCCACACTTTGCTGCGCAGCAATGAATCGGCAGCCGAGGCTGAGCGGCGCACCAAATCCGTACTCTTATCGCAGGAGTTGCAACTCATCGCCGACCTCCACGCCAAGGAGGCTGGGCTACAAGTTGCGCAGGTGAACCTAGGCTACACCCGCATCGTGGCGCCCGCCGATGGCACTGTGGGCGAGCGCCAGGCCCGTCCCGGACAACTGGTCGCTCCGGGAACCCAGGTGACGACGTTCGTGGAAAGCGTCAGGTGGGTGGCGGCAAACTTCCGCGAGACGCAATTGACCAACATCAAGGTCGGCGACCCGGCAGAGATTCGCGTTGACGTTTACCCTGGCCGAGTCATTAAGGGAAGAGTGCTTGAGATCGCACCTGCGAGCGGATCACAATTCGCTTTATTGCCTCCTGATAATGCCACCGGCAATTTCACAAAGGTTGTGCAACGAGTGCCGGTCAAGATCGCTCTCGATGACTCAACCCTCACATCGCAGTTGCGCCCCGGACTCTCCGCTGTAGTAACTGTGCGCACGAAGAAGTAAGAAAAAGCTGATGAGCGCAACATCCATTCCTTTTCCCGCGAACCGACCGCCGGCAGCTCCGTCACCTGGGCTGGCAGCGCTGCCGACCGATCTATCTCACAGTCCGCTGCTGGGGATTGTCGGCGTAGTGCTCGGCGCCGGAATCGTAACCGTCACCGGGCGATTGCTCACACTTGGTTTGGCAGACCTTAAAGGAAATGTCGGGATCGGATTTGATGACGGCGCGTGGATCTCCAGCGCCTTTAACGTCGCTTTGATGTTCATCGGGCCATTCTCGGTTTATTTAGGAGGGCTGTTCGGGCCACGCCGCGTTCTGCTGGCTTGTGCGTCGGCGTTTACCAGTACTTCCGCTCTTCTTCCGCTAGTGCACAACTACGGGTTGTTGATGGGGCTGCTCGTAGTCGCAGGGCTGACTTCGGGAACGTTTTATCCCCTGACCCTGACCTTTGCCCTGCGTAACATTCCTCTACGATATCTCGCACTTGTCGTCGCGTTATATGCAACCTGCATCGAGGCTTCCGTCAATTTCGCGCCGTCTATTTATGGATTTTGCCGGAACAATCTTTCCTGGGAGTGGATGTTCTGGGTTCCGGCAGTACTTACTCCAGTAATGATGGCCTGCATCTTCTTCGGAATACCTCAAACCCCGAAGCCGCAAAGCAAGCGAAAACCACCAAGCTTTGTGGGTTTCCTCTATGTAAGCGCCGGCTTTGCGCTGCTGTTTGCGGCCCTCGATCAGGGGCAACGCCTTGACTGGTGGCGGTCGGGCACTTTTACGGCCTTGTTCGCGAGTGGGATGTTCCTCGTGCTCTGTGCTCTGATTCGGCGTCTCCGTAGCCCCAATTTTCTGGTGGATCTTCCGTACTTGCGGCAGCGGAACACAATCCTTCTCGGGGTCGCACTTTTCACATTTCGCTTCGCGCTGCTTGCGACCATCATCATCATTCCGCAGTCACTGTCGGTGCGCGGTCTTGATGCCTCGCAATTCGGCCCAGCCGTTTTGTGGACTGCCGTTTTTGAACTCGTTCTGGCATTTGTCGGAGCCCTGTTGTTGAGCAAAGGCTTTGACTCGCGGTTGCTGTTGGCGGTCGGGTTTACCGCAGTCGCGTTTGCGTGCCTCATAAACGCAAACTTCACCAGTGCCTGGGCACCCGAGAATTATTACCGCTCTGAACTGCTACTGGCAGTTGGGCAGTCCTTCTCTATGATGGGGTTGGTCTCGTCGATTGTCCTCCAGGCGTTTTTCTCGGGCGGATTGGATGCGCCGCAACGGGCGCTCACGTTTTCGGCGTTCTTTCACACCGTGCGATTGCTGGGCGGGCAGGTTGGTGTGGTGACGATGGGACATTTCATCGCCGAGCGCGAAAAACTGCACTCGAACCTTCTGGGCCTGCACGTCCAGTCAGGTCAATGGGTGACCGATGGCACGTTACATCGCCTCACAGCAGGCCTTTCGGCGAAGTCGGCGGGAGTGATGACCGCGACCGGCCGAGCTGCGGAAATCATCAACAGCAAGCTGCGCCTGCAAGCCTACAGCCTATCATTCATTGACGCGTTCCATCTGGTTGCCTGGGCCTGTGCAGGAATGCTGCTGGTGACCTCCCTTCTCCGCAAGGCCCCGGTGAGTTTTAGGCAGTTGCCCGCTCTACAAAAGGGAGCCATTTCACCTCTGGGAAACAAGTCATGACGATTCGGCCCTTGCTACTGGCACTCATTTTATTTCTGATGCCCAGATGCACGCTGGGACAGCAAACGGAATCAACCGCGCCTCGAACAATCAATCTCCACGAAGCCGTCGAGCTGGCGCTGAAGCACAACCACGTTGTGCGGATCGCGGCTCTTCATGTCGAAGAAGAGCAGCATGCCAAGGAAGTTGCCAGAAGCGCGTACCTGCCGACGCTTCGGAATGACAGCATTTTTGCGCATGCCAGCGATACGCAATTCATCGCCATTCCCGCCGGTGGACTAGGAGTCGTAAGTGGTACCGAGATTCCCCCGCGGCAGTTCACCATCAATCAGGGCGACAAGAATTTCATCACCAGTGGCACTGGGTTGACGCAACCCCTAAGCGAACTGTTCAAGATCAAATCAGGAAATGACGTGGCGCGCGCGGAAGTGAAGGCGAGTCGCGAAAAGGCCCGCGGAGTTGAGAATGATGTGGCTCTGACCGTCCGCGAGCTCTACTACAACATTTTGGTAGTGCAGTCCAAGCACCGGGCCATCGAAGCAAAGATTCGTGCCGTCGACGATTTGCAAGGTGAGCGCGTACAGCAGGTCAAGTACGGCAGCACACTCGAAGTAGATCTAATCGAGAGTAAAGCACAGTTACTGCAGGCCAAGCAGGAGCTCCTGACGACGGAGCTGCAACTCTCGGATCTGCGATTGAGGTTCAACGATATCGTGGGACTCCCGCTCAAGACTGATATCGCTCTCGATCCAGATGTTCCGGCCCAGTCTGAAAGCTGCGAGCGCGAGCACTGCATAAAACTGGCCTTAGAATCCCACCCGGAAGTCACCGAGGCACGCGCTGAACTGGAGAAAGCGTCGGCCGGAGTACGCGCCGCCAAGCGCGAATATATCCCGGATATCGAGGCCTTTGCGCGCTACAGCTATCAGGAAAATGTGCCGTTCCTCGCCCGCAACTTCGGGACCTTCGGCGTTCACTTTGGGTACGACCTGTTCGACGGAGGAAAAAAACGGGCTACGCTTCGGGAACGTGATGCACAGCTGGCACAAGCCAAAGAAAATTTGGCTCGAATCAGCGATGAAGTCGAAGTACGAGTGCAAACTGCCTATAACAAGGTGGAGCGCACGCAGCAAATGATCGCGGTTTCCCGGGAACTGTTTGCCACCCGCCAGGAGGCCCGGCGAGTTTCCGCACAGCAGCTAGAACAAGGGGCTTATCTTCGCTCACAGGCCGATGCCGCGGCGGCCCAGGAGTTTGAAGCGCAGACGCTCCTGCTGCAATCGCAACTGGAATACGCTCAGGCGCAGGATGAATTGACCAACGCAATCGGACAAACGGCACAGTGATTGCACTCTCAAATTCGACCGCGAGGACAGCCTCGCGTTGCGAAGTAGTCCGAACACTCTGCGGATGCGATACGCTTTCAACCCGAAACGGTTTGCATGGATTATTCTGATGATGTTGATAGAGAACTCATCCGCACAGGTGCAGCAGCCTCCGCAGTCGAGCGATCTGCAAGAGCAACTTCAGCAGTTGAAGCAGCAGTACGAACAGACCACCAAGGACCTGCAGCAGCGAATCGCAGTTCTCGAGCAACAGATCGAAAAACAAAACGACGCGGCGGCAGAAAAACAAGCAAGCGAAGCCACAGTCTCAGCCGCCGATCTTGCCGCCGAGGAAACGAGGAAAGTGATATTCGGACAGAGTCAGGTCGGAGCAAATTACCAGGGGACCCTGCCATCGGAACCCACCTATGACCTGTTGCAAGAGGCGCAGAGCGAGATCGCCAGCTTGAAACAACAAGTAGGCACTTTTGAATTCCACGGATATTTCCGCTCCGGATACGGTCTTAACAGCAAGGGTGGGCAGCAAGTTGCATTCGCGGCGCCCGGCGCCGGGGCTAAGTACCGACTGGGAAACGAAACCGAAACCTACGGCGAATTCATATTCGTCAACAATTGGGTAAACCCCGAGAGGAGTTCCGACAAGGCATGGATTAAGACCGAGGCAATGATCGAGGCTAACACCACGAACTCTGCCAGCTACGCAAGTTTCAACAATTCTCTTGGTAATGACCAGTTTCGCTTGAGAGAGGCTTTCGTCCAGGCGGGAAATATTTTTGAAAGCCAGCCAAACGCCAAGTTTTGGGCCGGAGAGAGGTATTACCGTCGTCAGCACATTGATATCGACGATTTCTATCCCTTGGATATGAGCGGTTACGGCGCGGGGGTTGAGGATTTGGATGCGAGATTCGGCAAGCTGGCGCTCGGGTTTTTGTCTGGTGCACGACCCGACATTACGACAGAAAACGGCAACTACTTCAAAAGCAACATCGACATGCGTCTTTACGACATAAAGGCTCCTGGCGGGACGGCGGCCGTGTGGTTCGATTTCGCTACCAGCAAAGGCGGCACGACTTCGACGGGCCAACTGATTCCGACCAGCAACGGCTACGCATTCGGAATACGCCATCAGCGACTCGAGTGGCATGGCGGTTACCACTTGTTTGGCATTCAGTATGGAACCGGGGCCGCGAGTAATTTCAGCACATCCATTGACGACCCAACCCGGTTCGTCAACAGCAGCGCTCGGTTTCTGGTCACCGAACAGGTCGTGGTTCAGCCAAACGAAAGATTTGCCATCATGCCGATTTTCGTTTACCAGCGCACCAAAGATGGCAACCCGCAGCACCCATGGCAGCAGTGGGTCTCGTTCGGCGCGCGGCCAGAGGTTTTTTTCACGAAGTATCTCTCCCTGGCGTTCGAAGGGGGATTCGATCACACCCACAGCCAGATCGCGCCAACCTATGACGGGTGGCTGCGCAAATTCACGATCGCTCCACAGATTGGAGCGGGAAGAAAATTCTTCAGCCGTCCTGTCCTGAGGGCATTCATGACGTACGCGAATTGGTCTGGTGGGCTGCGCGGATTTGTTGGCGGATTTCCTTTCCCTAATCGAACAAGCGGCCTTACATACGGCGTGCAAGCGGAAACCTGGTGGTAGGAGATTAGTGAATGGCAACTCAACCTGTCGCAAGAAGCTCGACATCAACACCAACTATGTCGACGATCACTGCAACACCAAGCTACACGCGTCCCCTCGCCATCGTAACCACCTTGTTTTTCATGTGGGGTTTCCTGACTTGCCTCAACGATATTTTGGTTCCGCACTTGAAGTCTATTTTTGATCTCAGCTACGCGCACGTGATGTTGATTCAGTTTTCATTCTTTTCTGCCTACTTTTTGTTTTCGATCCCCTGGGCGAAAGTGGTGAACGCAATCGGTTATCAGAGGACCATGGTGGTGGGCCTGCTCTGTATGGCTGTAGGCGCATTCCTGTTCGTGCCGGCTGCCTCTTCTGCTTCGTTTTCACTTTTTCTGGGTGCCCTGATTGTCCTTGCCGCGGGCATCACCGGTCTGCAGGTAGCGGCCAACCCGTACGTGGTGGTTCTTGGCAAACCGGAGACTGCATCGAGCCGCCTGGATCTGACACAGGCGTTTAACTCGCTCGGCACCACGATAGCGCCAAAACTTGGCGGACTTCTGATCCTGACCGCGGTACCGCTAACCATCGAAGAAATGAAAGCCCTCTCGCCGCCTGCGCTGCACCTGTATCGCGTGCAAGAAGCCGCATCAGTAAAGATGCCATACATCGTAATCGGTATTGCATTGCTTCTGCTGGCGGCGTTGATTTCCGCATCAAAGTTGCCGACCATCGCAACCGCGGCCAAAAGTCGGGGAGAGCAGATCAACGACTCAGTCTGGAAACATCCCAATCTAATTTTCGGCGCACTTGGAATCTTTGCCTACGTAGGCGCGGAGGTCTCCATCGGCAGTTTTCTGGTGAACTATTTCGGCCAAGCGGATATTGCGGCCTTATCCACAAAAACGGCGGCGGGTTACGTCTCGTTTTACTGGGGTGGTGCGATGGTTGGGCGCTTTCTCGGTGCGGGCCTTTTGCGCAGGATCAAAACCGGACACCTGCTTGCAATATTTGCAGTCTGCACATCGTTGCTGGTCACGCTATCCATGCTTACTCACGGACACTTCGCCATGTGGAGCATTCTGGCTGTGGGATTTTTCAACTCGGTCATGTTTCCCAGCATTTTCAGTCTTGGACTTGCCGAACTCGGGCCGCTGACGGGAAACGGATCGGGTATTCTGAACATGGCGATCGTCGGCGGTGCGATTCTCCCCCTTATACAGGGAGCGATTGCCGACCAAATTGGGATTCACCACGCGTTCTTTGTGCCCGTGATCTGCTACTTGTACATCTTGTTCTACGCGCTGAGCGGATCGAAGCCAAACAGCGAGCGTTACGCCACCGCGTAGAAGACTGACATTGGAGTTGAGAATGCTAATTGCAGGAGATATCGGCGGCACGAAAACAGATCTGGCGATCTACTCGCCGGAGTCCGGGCCATACTCTCCGCTAGCTCAGACGGAGGTCCACAGTGCTGACTATCCCAGCTTGCAGGCGATGGTCGGCGAGTTTCTCCGTCAATCGAAGATGTCCGTTGACGTGGCCTCATTTGACGTAGCCGGTCCGGTCATCAACGGTCGCGTGAAGACTACTAATTTGCCGTGGAGCATGGACGAGCGCACGCTGGCGAAAGACCTGAATTTGAAGGCCGTCCACCTGATGAACGACCTGGAAGCGGTGGCGCGTGCCGTCCCCGCTCTGCGCGCGGAAGATGTGGTCACGATAAACAAAGGAGAGCCGGTCACAAATGGCCCAATCGCCATCATCGCTCCAGGGACAGGTTTAGGTGAATCCTTTTTGACCTGGGATGGATCACAGTATATAGCCCAGGGCTCTGAAGGTGGTCATTCAGATTTTGCGCCGACGGACGAGCGGCAGATCCGCTTGCTGCGATATCTGCTTCCTCGCTTTGGCCATGTTGGGGTCGAACGTGTGTGCTCCGGCATGGGCGTTCCCAATATTTATGAATTCCTGCGCGACGAAGAAAAAGTAGCCGAGCGTCCCGAAGTAGCTGAGGTAATTGCGTCCGCCAAAGATCACACGAAAGCAATCGTCGCCGCTGCCACTGATTCACAGAATCCGAGCGAACTCTGCCGCGCCACGGTTGAAGTGTTGGCTTCAATTCTCGCCAGTGAAGCCGGCAATCTCGCACTCAAAGTTCTGGCGACAGGTGGATTGTATCTTGCGGGCGGCGTCGCCCTGCATTTATTGGACGGGTTGAAGGATCCGCGATTCTTGCAAGGGTTCACAAAAAAAGGCCGCTTCAAAGAACTGATGGAGCGGATTCCCGTTCACCTGATAACTACGCGTGCAGCGCTCGTGGGAGCTGCCACATTTGGGCTGGAGAGCCTAAACAAGATCAGAAACGGCACAAGAACAAAACTTTCTCTCGCATCCTCACAAAGCGTGCGCTGAACAGAATTGAATGAGTACTGAAAAGCAAAGGAGATAGGCATGGCGGCAAATCCTCAACCACAGGTGAAAACGCGAGCAGTCAAAGCGTCGGCATGGAAAGCCCTGGCGTCCCACTATAAGACGGCTTCAAAGCTGCATTTACGGCAGCTTTTTGCAGACGATCCTAAACGTGGCCAACGCATGGCGGTCGAAGCGGTGGGTCTATATCTGGACTACTCCAAGAACCGCATCACCGACGAAACTCTCAAGCTCCTTCTTCAACTCGCTGAAGAGTCCGGCCTGCGAGCGCGAATCGACGCCATGTTCAACGGGGAGAAGATCAACATCACAGAAAAACGTGCCGTGTTGCACGTTGCTCTTCGTGCCCCGAAAGATGCGTCGATCCTGGTTGATGGAAAGAACGTCGTGCCCGAAGTCCACGCCGTGCTGGATCGGATGTCGGCCTTCTCCGAACGGGTGCGCAGCGGCGAATGGAAAGGCCACAGCGGCAAACGCATTCGCAACGTGATCAACATCGGCATCGGCGGCTCCGATCTAGGCCCGGTCATGGCTTACGAAGCGCTCAGATACTACAGCGAGCGCGGCATGGACTTTCGCTTTGTTTCCAACGTCGATGGCACCGACTTTGCGGAGGCCGTTCAGGGTCTCGATCCCGCGGAGAGCTTATTCATCGTTTCCTCAAAGACCTTCACCACACTCGAAACCATGACTAACGCGCGGAGCGCCCGCGCCTGGTCGCTAGCGGGGTTGGGTAACGATGAGAAGTCGGTCGCGAAACATTTTGTCGCCGTTTCAACCAACGCAGCCGAAGTTTCGAAGTTCGGCATCGACACCGCCAACATGTTCGGCTTCTGGGATTGGGTCGGCGGACGCTATTCGATGGATTCAGCAATCGGTCTTTCCACGATGATTGCCGTCGGCCCGGATAACTTCCACGCTATGCTGAACGGCTTCCACCAAATGGATGAGCATTTCCGTACCGCCCCGTTCTCGGCCAACTTGCCGGTGATCCTAGGACTTCTCGCAGTTTGGAACAACGACTTTCTCGGTGCGGATACGGTCGCTGTCCTGCCATATGAGCAATACCTGAAGCGTTTTCCCGCGTATCTGCAGCAGCTGACCATGGAAAGCAATGGGAAGCACGTATCACTCAATGGGAAGACAGTCGCCCACGACACCGGTCCGATCTACTGGGGTGAGCCTGGAACAAACGGGCAGCACTCGTTCTATCAGTTGATTCATCAAGGGACGCGTCTCATCCCCTGCGACTTCATCGCGTTCGCCAAGACCCTGAATGCCTTGGGCCGCCATCATGACATGCTGCTGGCCAACGTTTTCGCCCAGACCGAAGCGCTTGCGTTTGGTAAAACTCCGGAGCAGGTGAAAGCTGAAGGCACGGCGGATTGGCTGGTCCCGCATCGCGTCTTCGAAGGCAATCGTCCATCGAACACGCTTCTCGCTGAGCGGCTCACGCCCGAAGCGTTGGGCAAGCTGGTTGCCCTTTACGAACACTCCGTGTTCACCCAAGGCGTGATCTGGAACATTGATTCGTTCGATCAGTGGGGCGTGGAATTGGGCAAAGTCCTCGCGCAGCGCATCATTCCCGAACTCGAAAACCCAGCTGAACCTGTACTCAACCACGACAGCTCAACCAACACCTTGATTCGTCGCTACCGAAAGCTTAAGGAGTCGCAATGACCGCAATCGGCTTTAACGAACCTTTGTATATCTTACCGTTCGACCATCGGGGATCTTTCCAGACCAAGATGTTCGGCTGGCCGGGAACACTGACTGCAGCTCAGACCGCGGAAATCGCCGCAACCAAAGAGGTAATCTACGATGCCTTCAAGGCTGCAATCCAAGCCGGAGTATCTGAGCGGAAGACCGGCATCCTTGTTGATGAACAATTCGGCGCCGCCATTCTTCGCGACGCTGCGGCACAGGGCTACACAACTGCTTGCCCGGCGGAAAAGAGTGGTCAAGAAGAGTTCGACTTCCAATACGGCGAAGAATTCGCCAAGCACATCGAAGCTTTTCATCCCACGTTCTGCAAGGTCCTGGTTCGCTACAACCCCGAGGGCGATCGTGCTTTGAATCAGCGGCAGGCCGCCCGCCTGAGAAGGCTCTCGGACTATTTGCATGCTCACGGTCGCAGCAAGTTCATGTTCGAGTTGCTGGTGCCTGCGGAGAAGTCGCAACTCGATCAAGCCAAGGGAGACAAGCATGCCTACGACTTGGAAATTCGTCCCCGCCTGATGGCCGAGACGATTCAGCAACTCCAAGATGCTCAAGTCGAGCCCGATGTTTGGAAAATCGAGGGAATCGACCGTCGCGAAGACTGCGAAAAGATCGTTGCCGTGGCGCGCCGCGGTAACCGCGACAATGTCGGCTGCATCATTCTGGGGCGCGGAGAGAACGACCAGAAAGTGCGGGAATGGCTCGCAACAGCGGCAACTGTTGATGGTTTCATCGGCTTTGCTATAGGCCGGACCAGTTTTTGGGGTCCTCTGGTTGACATGCGCGCCGGGAAGATCACACGCGAGGCGGCTGTCGCCGAGATCTCTCGTCGTTATCGGGAATTTGTGGACATTTTTGAAAAGGCACGAAGCGAGACGCACGCGGTTGCAAGCTAGAAGGCGAGGTTCACGAAATGCAGAACACTGTCATAAGACTCGCTCCTTCGATTCTTGCTGCAGATTTTGCACGTCTGGGCGAGCAGGTGGCCGAAGCCGAGCGGGCGGGAGCTGATCGCATACACGTCGATGTGATGGATGGACACTTTGTTCCCAACATCGCGATCGGAGCGCCGATTCTGCAGTCGCTGCGTCGGGGCACGCAAATACCGATGGAAACGCACTTAATGATTTCAGATCCGGAGTTTTTCCTCGACGAATTTGTCGAAGCTGGGTCTACTTCATTTCTCGTTCATTGGGAAGGTAACAATAATTTGCACCGCACCGTACAGCGCATCAAGGCACTTGGTAAACGTGCCGGAGTGGCCATCAATCCGGCGACTCCCGCCGCAGTTCTGGAAGAAATTCTGCCTGATCTCGACCAGGTGCTGGTCATGACCGTGAACCCGGGATTTGGGCATCAACATTTTCTTCGGTCAACACTGCTCAAGATCCGGCGGGCCGCGCAAATGATCGAGCGGATCAATCCGGGCTGTGAGTTGGGCGTAGACGGAGGAATTGACGAAGAGACAGCTACTCTGGTAGTTGAAGCCGGAGCCAACGTACTCGTCGCAGGCACGTCAATTTTTGGGACGAATAAGGGAGTGGCGGCCGCGATGGACGGGTTGCGTGACGCAGTTATGCAAGTAGTGCATTGAATCAAAGACCGTAATTTTCAGAAGAGGAGAGCTTATGCAGCTAGGAATGATAGGACTGGGCCGGATGGGCGCCAACATGGTGCGCCGGCTGATCAAGAGAGGACACAGCTGTGTTGTATTCGACCGGTCCCCACAAGCAGTGAGCGATCTGGTCAAAGAGAACGCAGTGGGAGCTGAGTCTCTCGTCGACCTGGTGAAAAAACTCCAGAAGCCGCGCGCGCTGTGGCTGATGGTTCCCGCGGCGGTGGTTGACCAGACCATCGCCGACTTGCTTCCGCACCTCGAAGCTGGCGACATCCTCATCGACGGCGGCAATTCTTACTACGTGGACGACATTCAGCGCGCAAAGGACCTCGCCCCCAAGCGAATTCACTACGTGGACGTTGGCACCAGCGGTGGCGTGTGGGGACTGGAACGCGGTTACTGCATGATGATCGGCGGCGAAAAAGATGCCGTGCAGCACCTCGACCCCATCTTGTCAGCGCTCGCGCCCGGAATCGGTGAGATACCGCGCACGCCCGGCCGCGAGAAACTCGATGGCACCGCCGAACAGGGCTACCTGCACTGCGGGCCAAATGGCGCCGGCCACTTTGTGAAGATGGTCCACAACGGAATCGAATACGGAATCATGGCAGCGTATGCAGAAGGGTTGTCGGTTCTGCGTTCCTCCAACATCGGCAAACAACAGCACGGAGCTGATGCCGAAACCACTCCGCTGCGCGATCCCGGGCATTACCAGTACGACATGGACCTCAAGAACATCGCCGAAGTGTGGCGGCGCGGCAGCGTGATCGCGTCCTGGCTACTGGACTTGACAGCGACTGCCCTGGTTCAGGATCCGGCGCTTTCGAAGTTTGCCGGGCGCGTATCCGACTCAGGAGAAGGCCGCTGGACGATCAAGGCCGCAATCGACGAAGCGGTGCCAACGCCTGTGCTCACGGCCTCGCTGTATGAGCGCTTCAGCTCACGGGGCGAAGCCGACTATGCTGACAAACTGTTGTCCGCGATGCGCTTTGAATTCGGGGGACATTTAGAGAAACCCAAAGAAAAATCAGAGGCTGCCTGAAGGAGAGACACACATGATTAGTTCACACTCGGACGCGCTGGTTTTTTTCGGCGCCACTGGCGATCTTGCCTACAAAAAGATCTTCCCGTCGCTGCAAGCAATGGTGAAGCGAGGACACCTGAACGTGCCCGTCGTCGGCGTAGCCAAAGCGGGATGGAATCTGGATCAACTTCGTGCACGCGCCAAAGACAGCCTTGAGAAACACGGTGGCCTCGATCCTGCCGCTTTCGAAAAGCTGATTGCCTTGCTGCGATACGTGGACGGCGACTACCAGGAACCGTCTACCTTCGCCGCGCTTCGGAATGAGCTTAAGGACGCGCAACGCCCAGCGCATTACCTGGCGATTCCGCCGGTTTTGTTTGAAACCGTCGTCGAGCATCTGTCTGAATCGAATTGCGGCCGCGGGGCGCGAGTCATCGTGGAAAAGCCGTTTGGCCACGACCTCGCATCGGCGCAGGAGTTGAACAAGGTTCTGCTCGGAGTCTTCGACGAAGCCGACACCTTCCGCATCGACCATTATCTGGGCAAGCGCGCCGTCAACAACGTGCTGGCCTTCCGCTTTGCCAACACGTTTGTGGAGGCATTCTGGAACCGCCATTACATCGAGAGCGTGGAGATCACCATGGCGGAGGACTTCGGGGTGCAGGGTCGAGGAGGTTTTTACGATCAGACTGGCACCATCCGCGATGTAGTCCAGAACCACTTGTTTCAGGTGTTGTCGAATCTGATAATGGAGCCTCCCGTTCGCGCGGATAGCGAATCACTTCGCGACGAGAAAGTAAAAGTGCTGAAGGCGATCCCGCCCATCGAGGAGAAGAACCTGGTGCGTGGTCAGTTCCGCGGCTATCGCGACGAAAACGGTGTGGCAAAAGATTCGCAGACGGAAACCTTCGCCGCTGTGAAATTGGAGGTCAATTCCTGGCGCTGGAAAGGTGTTCCATTCTACATTCGTGCCGGCAAGTGCTTGCCGACGACCTGCACGGAAATTGTTGGCAAGTTCCGCAAGCCTCCTACGCTGATCTCGGACAGCCTGTTGGTAGAAAACCATCTCCGGCTGCGACTGAGTCCAGAAATCACGATCGCGATGGGAATGATGAACCTGTCTCCCAACGCAGAAGGACTCTCGCTTCAAAGCAGCGAGATGATGGCCAGCCATTCTCCTCGCGCTGACGAGATGGACGCGTACGAGCGTGTTCTCGGTGCGGCAATGACGGGAGACAGCACGCTGTTCGCACGCGAGGATTACGTCGAAGAAGCATGGCGCATCGTCGAGCCTGTGCTGAAAAAGAACACGCCGATTTACCCCTATGCGGCCAATACCTGGGGCCCGGAGGAAGTTGATCGAGTCACTCCTCCAGGCGGCTGGAGTAATCCGGGCGACAAGAAAGCAATTGCGCTCACGAGCGAGGCTGCGTGATGAACATTGAAGTCTTTCCCGACGCCGACGCGGTTGCCCGCGAAGCCGCCAAACTGATCGCAAAAGAAGCTCGAGGGGCAGTTGCGGATCGCGGCTCGTTTGTTATGGCTGTGAGCGGCGGCAAAACTCCATGGCTCATGCTTCGCGATCTCGCGCAGGAAGAAGTGCCATGGAACGCGGTACACGTGGTGCAGGTCGATGAAAGGATCGCCCCGCCGGGCGATCCCGATAGAAATCTGACCCATTTGCGCGAGAGCCTGCTCGAGCATGCGCCTCTGCGTCCTGAAAACATCCACGAGATGCCGGTGGATTCGTCCAATTTCGAGACGGCCAGCGTGCGATATACGTTGGCGTTAGAGGAGATCGCAGGTTCGCCGCCTGTTCTTGATCTCGTTCACCTCGGCCTCGGTCCCGACGGGCACACCGCTTCGCTGGTTCCGGGGGACCCCGTTCTAAATATCAAGGACGCAGATGTTGCACTGACTGGCCTCTACCAGGGGCGACGCCGCATGACGTTGACTTATCCGATCATCAATCGCTCCCGATTCGTGCTCTGGCTCGTGACTGGGGCAGAGAAAGCAGGAATGCTTCCTCGCCTGCTGGCTGGAGACGCCTCGATTCCAGCCGGTCGCATTCGCGCGAGTCGCGCCATGGTCTTGGCCGATCGCGCTGCTGCGAGCCAGGTGGATAAGAATCTGAAGACCGAAGTTGCTTGAAAAGATACGGAATCTGAATCGGAAATGCCGTATTCACGAGCTAACAAGTAAGGAGAACACATGCGCATTGGAATCGCTGCCGATCACGGTGGATTTGCATTGAAGGAGGAGCTCCGTCAACGGCTTGCAGCCGCGGGTCACGAAATTGTGGACTTCGGTGCCAAACGGCTCGAGCCCGGCGATGACTACCCGGATTTTGTAACTCCACTAGCCCGGGCCGTAGCCGCAGGCAAGGTCGCGCGCGGCGTTGCCGTTTGCGGCAGCGGCGTCGGCGCATCGGTATGCGCCAACAAAGTCCTGGGAGTGCGCGCTGCCCTAATCAACGATCACTTCTCGGCTCGACAAGGAGTCGAAGACGATCACATGAATATCATCTGTATGGGCGGACGCGTCATGGGGACCATGGTGGCATGGGACCTCGTCGAAACTTTTCTCCTAGCCGAATTCAGCCAAGCCGAGCGGCACTTGCGCCGTCTCGGCAAAGTCGCTGCATTAGAGAAGAGACCTGCCGCCGACATCGGAGCGGAGGCTCCGGCAATTCCGGCCTAGACGCACGAAATACAAACTTCAACCAATGCCTGGGAGGCAGTCATGAGTACCGCAATAGCTCCAGTTGAAACTTTGAGCCCCGCAGAACTTGATCAGCTGTGCATCAACACCATTCGGACGCTTTCGATCGATGCAGTGCAGCAGGCGAAGTCCGGGCACCCCGGCACGCCTATGGCGCTCGCGCCTCTCGTCTATACGATCTGGAATCGCGTGCTCAAGTTCGATCCGCAGAACCCGATCTGGCCTAATCGCGACCGTTTCGTACTGTCGAATGGGCACGCCTCCATGTTGCTGTGGTCCGCGCTCCATCTCACCGGTGTTCAAGCCGTGAATGCTGAGTACGAAGCGTTGGGCAGACCGTCCGTTACGCTTGATGACATCCGCCGTTTTCGCCAGCTCGACAGCAAAGCACCCGGACACCCTGAATACCATTGGGTCTCCGGAGTTGAGACGACCACTGGACCTCTAGGTCAAGGTGCGGCCACAAGCGTGGGGATGGCAATCGCCGAGAAGTGGCTTGCGCGTCATTACAATCGGCCAGGCTTCGGCATTTTCGATTACAACATCTACACCGTCTGCGGCGACGGCTGCCTGATGGAAGGCATTGCATCGGAAGCCGCCTCGCTTGCTGGACATCTCGGCCTCGACAATCTCTGCTGGATTTACGACAACAACCACATCACCATCGAGGGCAATACTCGCATTGCATTTACGGAAGACGTGCAGACGCGATTCATTGCCTATGGATGGAATGTCCTGCGGGTCGGCGATGCCAATGACATCGAGCGGATCGAACAAGCACTACAAGTATTTCGAAAGACAAAGGGACGTCCTACATTTATCGTTCTGGACAGCCATATCGGCTATGGTTCACCGCACAAGCAGGACACCGCTGCGGCTCATGGTGAGCCACTCGGAGAGGACGAAGTCCGCTTATGTAAGAGGGCCTACGGATTCCCCGAAGACGCTAAGTTCTTTGTTCCCGAAGGCGTGTACGACCACTTCACAGCCGGCATCGGCAAGCGTGGAGTGGACGCTCGTCATCAGTGGAATGAGTTGTTCGAATCCTACCGGGCACAATATCCCGACCTAGCCGCGGAAGTTGAACTGATGCAGAAGCGTGAGCTTCCGACGGGGTGGGACCGCAATCTTCCCGTGTTCCCAGCTGATAAGAAAGGCATCGCCGGACGGGACGCCTCAGGGAAAGTCCTGAATGTGCTTGCTCAAAATATTCCCTGGTTTCTTGGCGGCTCTGCCGACCTTGGGCCGTCGAACAAAACCACTCTGACCTATCCAGGCGCTGGAGATTTCCAGGCGGATAGTCCCGAGGGAAAGAACCTGCACTTCGGCATTCGCGAGCATGCGATGGCGGCAATCGTCAACGGACTCTCGCTATCCAAGCTGCGACCGTTCGGCGCGTCGTTCTTCATTTTTAGCGACTACGCGCGGCCTGCGATTCGTCTCGCCTCGCTGATGGAATTGCCATCTCTCTTCGTGTTTACGCATGACGCTATGGGCGATGGCGAAGACGGTCCCACTCACCAGCCTGTCGAGCAATTGATATCGCTACGCGCGATACCCGGACTGATCACTCTGCGGCCGGGAGATGCCAACGAGGTAGTCGAGGCTTATCGCTTCATCCTGCAACTGCCCCATCAGCCGGCGGTGCTCGCTCTGTCGCGGCAGCCTTTGCCCACTCTTGATCGCACCAAGTATGCGCCGGCCTCCGGTGTCGCGCAGGGAGCTTATGTTCTCGCCGACGCTCCCGGTGGAAATCCGGAAGTGATCATCATCGCCACGGGCAGTGAGGTTTCGCTGGCGGTCGACGCGCACGAAAAATTGCTCACTGAAGGCGTTCGCTCACGCGTAGTGTCCATGCCTTCGTGGGAGATCTTCGAGCACCAATCGCAGGAATACCGCGAGAGTGTTCTACCGCCGAATGTGAAAGCCCGCTTGGCGGTTGAACAGGCTTCAATCCTGGGCTGGGAACGCTACGTCGGCAACTCGGGCCGCGTCATCGGGATGAACACGTTCGGCGCGTCCGCTCCGCTGAAGGAATTGCAGAGAAAATTCGGTTTCGAGCCTGACCACGTGGTCGCGGCTGCCAAACAGCAATTGGGCCGGAGCTGATTCAAGAAAGGATTTAAAAGCCCACACGCCAACGCAGTTCCCGTTCGGTTTAATTGATCCCGAACGGGAACTCACACAAAACAGGACTCTGCATCGAGAAGCAAGCATGGCAAATCTAGTGCTGACGATTCCGTCGTCTCTGGAGGCAACTGTAAGAGACCTTTCCAATCAGAGGAAGACTTCAGTTGATAGCCTGGTGAATGCGGCACTGAGTGATTATCTAGGCTCCCTCACGCGACGCATTTACCAAGCTGGTCTGGTCATTTCACGACTTTAGCCCTGATCCCAATTGGCACGCGCCAAACTCTTGGCGCGCACATAGGCTGTATCGCGCCCTAATGTTGGGAATCTCCGGGTATTCCGCCGCTAACTGCTTCATTCGCAGTGCAAACTATTGCAGCACTCCTTCCCGCCGAGTGGTACTTCAAATGCCAGGGAGAGAGCAGCAGGAGATTTAAGTATGACTTTGCCGGCACGGTCCTCGTTTGATAAGTTCGTGCTTCTGCAGTTCAAAAGCGGACTGCGTGAGCAACAACGCGAGCTGCAACAGTTGATTGCCCAAGCCGAAAGAGCAATTCGGGAGCTTACTGATTCAGCGCCACGCGACATCGCAGACGTCGCATCTGAACACTCTCTCCAAGGCTCGGTCATTGCTCAACTCAGCCAGAATCGAAGTCGCTTGCGGCTGGTTGAGCTTGCGCTTGAACGGATTCGCAGCGACAGCTTCGGCACCTGTGCCAACTGCGGTGCCGCAATTGGACTCAGACGCTTGCAGGCCGTCCCGTGGACGAGCCATTGCATTGAGTGTCAAGAGAGACGTGAGCAGGGCGGCGTTTATGAAACGGCAAGCTGGCCTGAGCCCGTTCCTGCCTAAATCACTAGGTCATCCCTGAGAGCTTGATTCGAGGACGATCTATCCCGATTGCGATTTTCGCCAGCAAGTTGACCAAGAATGTTCAGCTCGCGCGCGGCTGCAATGTTGAGCCAGCTGCGGCAGTCTCCGAAGGCATCCCATCTGCTTGCTCGGACACAATAGAATCTCCACTTGTGGAGAACAGCACACTGGTGATGCACCCTGATCCCAAACACCTGTACCTGCGAGAGGAATTTCAGAATCGACGAGATGCTGAAGTGGTTGGACAAATCTGTTCAGTTGTAAGAAAGCTGTAGATCGGGGCCGAACTCGACAGACGAGAGGAGAGTGGAAGAGTCACAACTGAATTACTCCGCGCTGCAAGGCGATCGCGAGTGCCTGTGTACGATCATTGGCGCCGAGCTTGGTCAGAATGTGCTTCATGTGGGCCTTTACGGTTTCCTCGGCAATGAAGAGCTTTTCCGCGATGTCGCGATTACGTTTTCCGTCCACCAAATGACGAAGAACCTCCACTTCGCGATCGGTAAGCAACTCATCGCTGTAATGCTCCGCCAATTTGGCTGCGATTGGGATCGGGATTTTCTTCTTCCCCGCATGGACCTGGCGAATAACATCGACCAACTCGCTGGAAGGCATGCTCTTGAGCATGTAAGCACGCGCTCCTGCCGCGAGCGATCGCCGAATCTCGTTGTCGCGTGCAGAACTAGTGAGGATGATGAACCGTGCGTTAGGAAACTCATCGCGGATGGCGATCATGGCCTCTATGCCGCTTATATCTGGAAGCCTGACTTCCGTGAGGATCACGTCAGGCTTGTGCATACGAAAATACTCAATAGCTTGCCGTCCGGTGGAAGCTTGCGCCACCAGCAGCATGTCTGGTTGAGCATTGATAACGCTGGCAATTCCGATGCACCACAGGGGATGGTCATCAATATTCAAAACCGTGATCTTGTCGCGCATAACTTTCCTCCACTGGCTACGGCCCAAGGGATGTTTTCAGCGTCCGTTCAGCGGATTAGAATCGCGCTCACCGCTCCGCCCAGCGGTCATCGCACGCTCCTTCTTCCGGCTCTTGTTCCGAGGTATTCATGGTTGTTTTCTGTCTTGTGACCCATTCACGGATATAGGCCGCGCAGTTTCTGAGTTCGGCTCCGTTTGATTCGTGCAGCGCCAGGAGTTTTACGGCCTCGCGGTCGACGAGAAGGACGTCCGTGAGATCGATCGCCACAGCGTTCCGTTCCCGTTCCAGCAAGGCCCGAAGCATATCCACGTCCTGCCCTGTAATCCGCCCGCTGATGCGCAAGATCACAAGATTCTCTTCAATAACATGGCGGTCGATTCTGCAGCTCATTGTAGGTTTATGTTAGAACCCTTCTATTCCTGACAGTTGCCGAGCCCGGCTTGCGAAGCAGCGGATTTGCCGGGCACGTGTTTCAAGCGCTGCATCAGCACTTCATGCTGACTTCTTTTCCAGTGCGGGAAACAGGATGACCTTTCCGCGCTGCTCGGGCGGAATCCATTTTCGGCTCTGTTTCAGAAATTTCTCAGGTACGTAGTACTCAATCACTTTTGCCATTGCAGTTACCACTCCCAGCCGCACTCGCAGCAAATGTGATCGCATAGCCTAGCTTTCCTGAGTACTCGCCTACATGCTGCACAACTTCGAATCCACATGCTGACCTCCTACATTCCCTCTCGTGACGCTTCACTCATCAGTTCCATCCGTTTCGAGCTGTCTGCATTGCGACACCCTAAAAGCAAGCCTTGTGCCACTGGTAATATTCTGAAAACAAAGGGACAACGCGGTCCAGAGCCGATCCTGAATTGGCGAATTTGGGGGAATCTGGTGATTCTGGTGAATATGGTGGGCTCTGAGCAGGCCTAGCGGAACTTGAACTGCTTTTTGTGGATTTTTAAGGCTTTGATCCTATGGTCGAGAGTCGAGGGTGGAATGCCAAGCTTTGCTGCCGCCCCGGTCGGTCCCGAAACCCGCCCTCTGCTCTCGGCCAGAGCCGCCTCGATAATCTCGCGCTCGCCGCGCGGCTTAACCTCACCCTCGAAGGATGCAGCTGCTTCAACCCGAGATTCTGGCGGAGAGGTTTCTTTGGAAAGCCACATTTCGTCAACTGAAAAAACATCACCCGAGCTCAAAATCACGGACCTCTCAATTACGTTCTGCAACTCGCGGATGTTGCCTGGCCAGGCGTAGGACTGAAACAGCTCCAGCGTCTTCTTGTCGATCAAGCGGATATTCTTGCCTGCCCGGGTGGCGTAGCGTTGCGCGAAATACTCGACCAGCATGAGGATGTCGTCCCTCCGTTCTCGGAGCGGCGGCACCTCGATGGGGAACACGTTAAGCCGGTAAAAAAGGTCCTGGCGGAAGGTCCCATAGGCTACGGCCACCTGCAGATCACGATTCGTGGCAGCGATGACGCGAACGTCGACACGGATAGGCTGTCCTCCCCCCACCCGCTCGAATTCCCGTTCCTGCAGCACTCTGAGTAGCGCGACCTGGGTGTCAGGCGAGAGTTCGCCCACCTCGTCCAGGAAGATCGTTCCGCCATCAGCCATTTCGAAGCGGCCGAGCCGGCGCTGCATTGCACCCGTAAAGGCCCCTTTCTCATGGCCGAACAACTCCGAAGGGACCAGGTCGCGAGGAATTGCCGCACAGTTCACGCTGACGAAGGCACGTCCAGACCGCTGGGATCGTCGGTGAATAGCGCGTGCAACCAGCTCCTTGCCGGTTCCCGTTTCACCTGTGACGAGAACCGTGGAATCGTTTGGTGCAACCTTGGAGATGCGCGAGAGTACAGTTTGCAAAGCGGGGGAGGTTCCGACAATCTCTTCAAACATCGAGGTTTGGTCGATTTCCTCGCGCAAAGCCGCGTTTTCCTGGTGCAGTTTCTCCTCAGCCCGCTTGCGATCTTCGATATCGGTACCCGCAACATACCAGCGCATGATCTGTCCCTTGTCGTCGCGCACCGGGTTGTAACGAGACAGAAACCAGCGATAGCTTCCATCATGCTTGCGCAGCCGCAACTCCACCTCGTAAGCAGAGCCACTTGCCAAAGCACGATCCCAGCAAGCCTTTACCCGTTCCGAATCATCAGGGTGAATGTGAATGCCAGGGCTCCTCTGCCGCCACTCATCAAGGCCAATGCCGAGGTAATCGAGCGCCATGCGATTGGCGTGAATACGTTCGTGGCCGGGGCCGTATACCGAAACAAGTTGGGGCGCGAGGTCCAGCATCTGTCGGAGCTCCATTTCACTTCTGCGCAGTTCCTCCTCTGCTCGTTTACGCTCAGTGACGTCGATCACAGTGCCCACAAATTCAACGAGATGGCCAGACGTGCTCAGAACAGGATGACCTACGACGTGAATGTCTCTGACCCCTTTGTCCGGATGAACGATACGGTAGTCCAGTTCGGAATCTGACTTGTCGCGGATGGCTTTCTCGAACTGTTCCCGGACCGAAGCCTGGTCGTCTGGATGAATGCGCTGAAGGAAGGTTTCGAATCGCGGTGGCGGCCCATGCGGGTCGAAACCCAGCACGCGATAGCACTCCTCCGACCAGTATCTGATGTCACCGGTCGAAGGGTTCGAGGCCCAACTGCCGGTTTGGCTCAGCCTCTGCGCTTCCGCCAAGTACGCTCCGCTTGTGCGGAGTTCCTCTTCTGCTCGTTTGATCGAGGTAACGTCGGTCGCCGCCCCGACAAACTCGCGGTTGCCGGATGCGTCCTGTAACGCGTGAGCTACGGCGTGGACGTGCTTGACTCTCCCGTCAGGCAGCAGCCAACGATAGGTATGCTCGAACTGTGTCGCCCCTGCAGAGGCACTCTCGATGACCTTCAGAAAGTCGGGCCGATCCTCGGGATGGACGCGCTGCACCAATAAATCTATTGTTGGCTTCACCGCGTGGTCGTACTCGAAGATGCGATAGGTTTCGTCTGACCAGACAATCTCTCCGCTGTCCGATTTCCACCCGAAACTGCCAGTTTGAGTAAGGCGTTGGGCTTCGGCCAGGTAGGCTTCCCGACGCCGCAGCTCCTTAGTCAGGAGTTCGTGCTCCGTAACGTCCATCGCAGTGCCGACAATTCTTTGCAGCGCGCTATTCTCAACTACGGGGATTCCCACGCAGCGAATGTACCGGAGCTCACCATTTGGTCGCACGATACGCTTGGTGACATCACATCCCGAAGCTTGCGCAAGCATTCGCTCGATTAACGATCTCATGAACTCGCGATCCTGCGGATGGATGCATGCCAGGTATTCCTCCAGGCTGGGTGGCTCTTTGGCTGGGTCAAGACCGTAAATCTGAAACAGCTCGTGAGACCAGTGGTCAAAAAAACCTGCAGGGTCGAAGACCCAGCTACCCATGTGCCCAAGGCGCTGCCCTTCGGCGAGATAGTGCTCACTCAGGCGCAGTTCCTCGGTTAATCGCTCTTGCTCCGTAACATCCATCCCTGTCCCAAGGAAACCCTCGAAAGTCCCCCCTTGCGTGACCGGAATGCCCACACAACGTATGCGACGAATCTCGCCGTCAGGCCGCACAATTCGTTTTGTGAAGTCGAATGCCAGATGGTCATCCAGCATTTTCGCAATGCCTTGTTGCATGAACGCGCGATCTTCCGGGTGTACAAGAGCCAAATATTCTTCTACTGTTGGCGGCTTGCCACGCGGATCAAGGCCATAGATCCGAAACAACTCGGAGGACCAGTAAGTGAATCCGGTAGCGTTGAAGGCCCAGCTACCCATATGGGCAAGGCGCTGCCCTTCAGCGAGATAGAATTGGCTTTTTTGAAGCGCTTCTTCGGCGCGCTTGCGATCGATGCCCTGAGCGATGCCATCAGCAATGAACGCAAGAGTGTCGAGTGTGCTCTGAGCGAGCGCTTTCCGCGAGAACATCCCCATCACCCCCACGATCCGGTCCTCGACAACGAGCGGGTAACCGGCGAAGGAGGTCATCTTTTCATCTCTGGCCCAATCCTTGTTATCAATCCTCGGATCGTTTTGCACATCGTTGGTCAGATGCGCTTTTCTTTCTTGGGCAATGAGACCGATCTTGAATCGTCCAAAAGGGATTCGACCGTAACGGCCGTCCAGACGGGTGTACGTTCCCGCGCTTGCCTGTAACTCTAGTTGAAGGCCATCGCTGGAAAGCGTCCAGATGCGGGCAAAGGCCGCATCAAGATGACGCACCATCGCTTCGGCGCACGTGTGCAAGATCCCCCTCAAACTATCTCTCCGTGCCAGGGCCATACCGACTTCCGCGCGCACCGCGTCCAGGCGCGTTCGGTCGGCCATAGCCGCACGCAACCTGTCCTCGGCGCGCTTCGCGTCGTCGATCTCGAGGTTAACCCCGATCCAATAGAGTAGAGTGCCATCGCTAGCCCGGAGCGGTTCGGCGCGACTGAGGAACCAACGGTACCCTCCTTCAGCGTTACGAACTCGAACGCTCACCTCACCGGCACTGCCCGTGCGCAGACAGGTTGACCAGACTCTGCGCGACTCTTCGCGGTCGTCGGGATGCAGAAGCGGGATATGTGAGTCCCACTCCGCGCCCATGTCAATACCGAAGCGCAGAGGATGATCTTTCGGGAGACCAAGGTAGTTCGCATTTCGTTCGTTCACGAAAGTGAGGGCACCGGACGGAAGCGCGTACCACGTGTGCGCCGGAATCACATTGAGAGTGGCTTGCAACTGTGCTTGGAGAGGAGAGGATTGCTGAGTAGCACTATCCATGTGTAATCCAGTAAACAGCCAGAGTTCCGTTCCCGGTGCCAACTTTGTGACCGAACGCGATCAGTTCAATGGTTCCGCGCCGCAATTATAATTCCTCAGTTCGCGCGGCAGATGATAAGGGATTCCGAAAGCCCGATGAGCCGAGACGTGACCTGTCGCGGAATTAACCAGAACATGGGCGGCGCTAATCTGGCGCCGAAGTGGGTATAGGCCACTGCCCCTCGCCGGGTGGGCAAACGAATAAGAGGACTCGCCAATGAGGGTGGGGTGACCGCTCTGGAAACGTTGGAGTGCGCATTGGGCAGGAAGAGAGTCAGTAGAGGAGAACGCCATATCCACCTCAAGTGCTATCATAGGCACAACTTGGATCCTTCAGGACTCAAGGCAGACTCTCAGCGGTGCCACCGGACCGGGTACAAGTCACAGCGGTCGAATTCCACAACGCGTTAGAAAGCCGACATGGCTACGGCAGTCCAACTCCGCATAGTCCATAGAACCACAGAATCGCGGCATCTCGACCAAATCGAATCGGTTGTTCAGGGTGGAGGTGCGACGTCTGATCTCGAAGAAGTGTCGGCCTCCTGGCGAAGATGCACGGCTGAACTCCTTATCAATCCAGATGGCCGCGCGGCTCCCCATATCGTAACCGACAGCGAACTCAGGGTTTCTCGCGAACCGCTCGGCAAAGCCATTGTGTATGCCCAGGAAGAAGTCGATCGTCTTTATGCGATCGTCCGCCAGGAGGGATATGTCGTTTTGTTGTGCAATACCGATGGAATAGCTATTCACCACCGCGGTGATGAAGCGCAGGCCGAACAGTTCAAATACTGGGGCATCTGGGTCGGAGGAGTTTGGTCGGAAAGCGTGGAAGGCACAAATGGGATCGGCACGTGCATTGCTGAACAACGGCCGGTTCTCGTCCATCGTGACCAACATTTTCGAACGCGCCACATCGGGCTAAGCTGTGCGGGTGCACCAATCTTTGACCCCACCGGCAGGCTAGAGTTGGTGCTGGACACTTCGTCGATGACGTCGAACCAGTCGCACACATTGGCTTTGGCTGCGACAAAAGTTGCCGCGCGTGCAGTGGAAGAACGCTTATTTCGCGAGTGGTTCCGCAACGTGTGGACGATTGCGGCGGTGCCATCCGACGACAGCGGTCCAGCTTTGCTCTTGGCTGTCGACGGTGACCTGCGGATCGTCGGTGCTGACCGGGTCGCGCGCGCGACTTTTGCTCTAGATGACGAAAGGCTGAGTGGCGGCGTGCCGCTATCAACGGCCTTCGACCATGATCGGTCTATTTTCCGCTGCAACCGCGAACAGGATGTCGCGGCTCGCTTCACGCGCGTCGGTACGGATGAGTGGTGGCATGTGTTGATTACTCCTCCTCTGTGCGGCTCGATGGGTTGGCGTTCTGCGACGGGCGTGGCCATTCACGCGCGGCCGAGGATTAGCATGCTCCGTAACGCGCCCATAGCAAAGTCTCTGCCTCTCAATCGGGGCGGTCTATCACCGGCGCGTACCCACCGGATCTGCGAATACATCAACTCCAATCTCGATCAGAACATAAGCCTCGAAGCGTTAGCGGAAATGGCCGGGTTGTCCACACACCACTTCGCGCGGGCATTCAAGCAAACGGTTGGTATGCCCCCGCATTGCTACGTACTGCAACGCCGCATCGAACACGCCCAGCAAATGCTTCGCAATACTGATCTTCCGATGTCGGAGATCGCACTGTCAGCGGGATTCTCCGACCAGAGCCACTTGGCCAGACACTTCCGTCGGATAACTGGCATGTCCCCAAGCGTAGTCCGTTGGGAACAGCGATAAGTCGCTTCATTCATTGCAGTTGCGAAGCATACGCTCCTCGAGGCCGCTTCGGGATTGAGGCGGTTGAGAAGGCCGGACTTGACCTGCGCACGCAACAGAGAATGCCGATACATCGAACCGTTCGAGACACGACCCAGGCCATCGCGAAACGGTTTCCTCACAATTGAGCAAAAACGTCCCGACCGCAGCGAAATCGTTCAAGACCTGTGTGGCACGTTCCTGACAGTATCTACCCATGCTCACGAGTACAAAGCTCGAACCACGGGCGCTCTTGATAGCTTCATGCAGCGCACGGGTCCCAGGCTGGTGGGCGTACGAAGTCAGGAAGACGGCCTTCACTTGCAAAAAGGAGGAAATGTCATGCGGCTCGATGGATTGCCTCTTGCGTATAGAAGCCCCTATCGTTTGCAGCCAACGTTCGGGGAGATGCGTGCCCGCCTCGAGGAACGCGTAGCAGAGCGTACGCGAATTGCCCAAGACTTACACGATACAGTGCTGCAAGGCATTCTCAGCGCAGCTATGCAGCTACATGTCGCAGTGGACCAGCTACCCGCGAATTCGCCCGCTACGCTGCGATTAAGCCGAGTTCTCGAATTGATGAGACACGTCATGGAAGAGGGCCGCAACGCGGTTCGAGGACTCCGCTCATCTAATTCAGACTCCGACGATCTGGGGCAGGCATTTTCCCAAATCCCGCAAGATTTGGGCATCGAAGTGCAAATTGATTTTCGGGTCATTGTGTTAGGTTCGGCCCGAAAACTACACCCGCTCATTCGCGACGAGGTCTATCGGATCGGCCGGGAAGCATTGGTGAATGCATTCCGCCACTCCCGAGCCAGCTGCATCGAAATCGAACTTGAGTATGCCCCCAAGCGCTTCAGGATAGTCGTCCGCGACGACGGTTGCGGGATCGATCCTCAAGTGCTGCATGCAGGACGCGAGGGACATTGGGGGCTCCCGGGTATGCGCGAACGGGCGGAAAGAGTTGGCGCCAGACTCAGAGTTTGGAGCCGCGCCGCGGCCGGAACAGAAGTCGCGCTGTCCGTCCCTAATTCCATCGCCTTCGAATCCTGAATGCTCGAGAAATTAGCAGGGTGTTGGGAGAATTCATCGGAAGTCTTCCGGTCGGAAGCGCAGATTGCCACGGCCTTCTCGAGATTGCGCCCGAGTGACGTTAGTGCTTTATCGGACGCGCGCAAGGTTCAAAGCGCGTGGAGACATGAGCGCTGTGCGCGCGTTCGATAAAGCCGTCAGAAGGAAGCCGCTCGCGTTTGCGGCGGACGCGGTAGGTCTATG
>Ga0210408_10000178_pt1 | contig 96833 bp, 84 predicted proteins | sample IncBWH4MmetaG_FD_155471 | JGI IMG/M metagenome (GOLD analysis project Ga0210408, IMG submission 155471) | Forest soil microbial communities from Barre Woods Harvard Forest LTER site, Petersham, Massachusetts, United States - Inc-BW-H-4-M | ecosystem: Environmental > Terrestrial > Soil >...
AGCCCACGCCACGTCGCGCACAGTACCGCTATCATCCGGCGGCCGCGCGCCTGTGCTCTCGTCCCCGTTCCCGTGCCAATAGGCCGCCCAAATAGCCGGCGACGGCACCCATGCCGCTGCGGCCGTCCTTGGCTTCGGCGTCCGGGTTGTAGTTGGTGTTGGTGTTGATGTCGTAAGTGAACGATCGGCCGGCCTCGTCGACGATGAACTCGATGCCGGCAATGCCGATGTCGTTGGCGGCGAGGAACGCCTGCCAGCGCGGCAGCAGCGGGTGATCGAAATCGCGCAGGATGCGGAATTTGTCGCCGGGCGCCTGCGCCGGACATACGCCGGAGGCGTCCGTCGCGTCGATGCGGCAGGCATCGGCCGGGCATAGCTCGAAGCCTTCGGAGGTGTCGACCTGGACCGCATAGAGGAATTGGCCGCCGACGAACTCGACGCGCGTGATGAATGGCGCGGGCGCCCTGATGTAGCGCTGCACCAGCGTGATGCCGTCGATCGGTTCCTCGAACGTCGGCCCGTCGAGATGCTCCGCCAGCGCCTCGCGCGAGAGAAACAACCGCACGCCCAACCCCTTGCCCCCGCGGTTGTGCTTGAGGATGAGCGGGAAGCCGAGCCGTTCGGCGGCAACCGGAATATTGGACCGGCCGATCACCGCCAGCGTCTCCGGCGTCTCCACGCCAAAGGCCGCAAGCGCGCTGTATTGCGCGACCTTGGAGACCTCGAGCTGGAGCGCGCGCTCGCCGTTGACGACCGTGCGGCCGTGGCGCTTGAGCCAGGCGAGCACGGCGGCGGCATATTCGGCGGCGTAGCGATGATCGCGCGTATGCGAGGACGCGCTCATGCGATTGTAGAACACGCCTTGCGGCGGGATGCTACGCAGATCGAGCACGCCTTGATCGAGGAACCACTCGGCGAAGGGCAGCGCGCGCGCTTCGAACTGGCGGCGCAGCGGCGCGACCCAGGCATCGTTTTCATGGATGACGTAGATGCGCGGTTCGTCGCCGGCGGAAACTGGGTCGTGACTCATGGATATCCCTTCAGCACGCGTGACACGTCGATATAAGCGATGCTCGGCGGCGCGGCTACCGGCAGCCAAACAAGAGGACAGGTTTTCAAGAAAGAAGACCGGCGCGCAACAAAGCTAACGCCGGGTAGCGATCACGAAGAAAATTCGTCTGAGGTTAGAGCGCCGCTTTCTCGTCATGTACGGCGCGGGAGTCGTCGGGCGCCTGCGCCCGCTCGTTCATGCCGTAGTCGCGCGCGACGGAGGCGACGCGCAAGCGGTAATCGGCAAAAATCCCGCCGCGACCGGCCTGCTGGGCCGGACGGTGGGCCGAATTGGTACGCCAAGCGCGCACCGCCGCTTCGTCGCGCCAGAACGACAGCGACAGCAGCTTGTTTGGATCGGTAATGCTTTGGAAGCGCTCGACCGAGATGAATCCGTCGATGCGTTCGAGGTCACGGCGCAGAGACGCCGCCAGCCCGAGATAGTCGTCCTTGCGGCCGGGAGCCGGCCAGACTTCAAAGATGACGGCGATCATGGCTTACCCTCATATTCGACGGCATAGGATAGCACGGCGTGGGCGTTCGCTCATTTCGGCGGGCGCCGTAATCACCGCATGCCGCGGCGGGTAAATTCCTCGGCCACGTCGGGTGTGTGCGCCTCGATCGCGATCACTCGTGCGGCACGACCTTGAGCGGCGAGGAATACGGCTCGACGCGCAGCGAGCTATTCGCCAGGAGCCCGATCTTGCGCAGCGGCGCCTGCTCCAGTTCGCCGTTCGGCGCATGGCGCACCGCGTACTGCCACACCGTCAGCTCGCCCTTCGCGGCGAGCGCCTTGGCGACCGCGCCGGCATCCTGGCCGCCGATCTCTCCAAGCTCCGCGGCATTGAGGCCGATGACGATCTCGTCCTTGACCGTGATGACCTTGAACAGGGTCGTCCCCTTGTCCTGCGCCCAGGCGACCGAAGCAACCATTGCAAGCGCGATCGTCAGCACGCCGCGGCGCGCGATGGCGAGAGTCTTCATGGAGTGATCCCCCTTCATAGCCGCCCGTGCCGGCGGACCCGACTGATACGATATTGGTCGCGGGCCGGCGACGATCGGTTCAATCGCCCGGCAAATTTCTTGCCGGCTCAATCCAGCGTCCGGCGGAAGCGCGCCACCGCGATGGTCATCGCCACCAGCATCAGGCCGACGAGCCAGAACGCCTCGACGTGGAGATCGGCGAGCGTCGCGCCTTTGAGCAGGATGCCGCGCGCGATGCGGATGAAATGGGTGAGCGGCAGCATTTCCCCGACCCACTGCGCCCACAGCGGCATGCCGAGGAAAGGAAACGCGAATCCCGACAGCAGGATGTTCGGCAGGAAAAACATCATCGCCATCTGAATGGCCTGGAGCTGGTTCTGCGCCAATGTCGAGAAGGTGTAGCCGATCGACAGGTTCACGGCGATGAACAGGGTCGTGAGGCCCGCGAGCAGCGTTAGGTCGCCGACGACCGGCACCTGAAACAACAGCACGCCGGCGATCAGGATCAGCGTCGCCTGGATGAAGCCGATCAGCACGTAGGGAAATATCTTGCCCAGCATGATTTCGAGCGGGGTGATCGGCATCGCCAGCAGGCTCTCCATGGTGCCGCGCTCGCTTTCGCGCGTGACCGAGAGCGCGGTGAAGATCAGCATGGTCATCGTCAGGATGGTGCCGAGCAGCCCGGGCACGATGTTGAGCTGGGTGACGGCGGCGGGGTTGTAGCGCGCGTGCGTGCGGATCTCGAAGGCCGGCGCGACCGCGTCCGGGATGGCGTAGTCGTGCTGCAGCGCGGTCTGCACAATTTGGGAAAGGGCGCCGAGCGCGGTGCCGGACGCGACCGGATCGGTGGCATCGGCCGCGACCAGCAGCGCGGGGCGGTCGCCGCGCCGCACGCCGCGTTCGAAGTTCGCGGGGATTTCCACGGCGAACAGCACTTCGCCCGCGGTCAGCAGATGGTCGAGTTCGGCGACGTTACGCACCTCGCGCACGAGCGAGAAATATTTGGTGTTGCGCATCGCCGCCAGGATCGAGCGGCCGACGTCGCTCTGCTCCTGCAGCAGCACGGCGGTCGGGAGATTGCGCGGCGTGGTGTTGATGGCGTAGCCGAACAGCATGAGCTGAAACATCGGCAGCGTGATCATGGTCGCGAGCGTGATGCGATCGCGGCGGAGCTGGAGAAATTCCTTGACGATCATGGCGCCGACCCGGCGCCAGAATCCGCCGCGGCCGGGAGCGACGGCCGGGCTCATTGGACCTGACCTCCACCGCGGTTCATCAGCTCGATGAACACGTCTTCGAGCGTCGGCTTGGAAAGGGTCCAGGTCAGGGCCGGCTCGTTGCGGTGGCCTGCGATCGCCGCGTCAAGCGCGGCACGGTCGCGGCCGGAGACGTGCAGGCTCGTGCCGAACGGCGCCACCATGTCGACGCCGGGCGCATGCGAAAGCTCGGCGGCGAGACGCGCGAGTCCTTCGCCGCTCACCATGTAGGTGACAAGGGCCGAGCGTTCGATCACCTCGTCGACCGTGCCGTGCACCAGCAGCACGCCGTAGGCGATGTAGGCGATCTCGTGACAGCGCTCCGCCTCGTCCATGTAGTGGGTCGACACCAGCACCGTGAGCCCGTCGGCGGCGAGCGCATGGATTTCGCTCCAGAACTCGCGCCGCGCCTTGGGGTCCACGCCGGCGGTCGGCTCGTCGAGCAGAAGCAGTTGCGGGTTCGGCAGCGTGCAGGCGCCGAGCGCGAGGCGCTGCTTCCAGCCGCCCGAGAGGGTGCCGGCAAGCTGCTCGGTGCGGCCCTCGAGCCCGAGCCGCGCGATCATGGCGCGCACGGCGCCGCGCGCGTCGCTCAGGCCGAAGAGCCGCGCCACGAACTCGAGGTTCTCGCGCACGGAGAGGTCCTCGTACAAACTGAAGCGCTGGGTCATGTAGCCGACGCGTCGCTTGATCTCTTCCGTCTGGGTGCGCAGGTCGAAACCGAGGCACGTGCCTTGCCCGTCGTCGGGGGTAAGCAGGCCGCACAGCATGCGGATGGTGGTGGTCTTGCCGGAGCCGTTGGGGCCGAGAAAGCCGTAGATGGTGCCGCGGCGCACCTGCATCGAGAGATCACGCACCACCGGCCGGCCGTCGAAGCGTTTGGTGAGGCCGTGCACGTCGATGACGACGTCGGGGTTGCTCATCGCGCCGCCTGCGTCGTCGTGAGCAGGACCGTCACCGGTTGACCGACCCGCAGGTTTTCCGGGTGCTGCGGCCGCGCCTCGATCAGGAAAACGAGTTTGGCCCGCTCTTCCAGGCTGTAGATTACAGGCGGCGTGTATTCGGCGGTGCGGGAGATGAAGCTGACGAGGGCGGTCAGGTCGAGCGGACAGCCGTCGCAGCGCACCGTGACGGTATCGCCGAGCGAAATGCTCGGCAGCGTTGCCTGTGGAACGAAGAAACGGATTTTCACATTGCCCGGGGGCAGCAGCGCCACGACCGGCCGTCCCGCCGCCACCATCTCGCCCGGCCGGAAGTAGACTTGCTGGATCGTGCCGGTCGCCGGGCTTACGACCTTACGCCGCCCGAGCCGCGTCTTCGCCGAATTAAGCCGCGCCTCGGCCTCGCGCAGCGCCTGCTGGGCGTCGTCATAGGCCTTCTGGGTACCGGCGTTTGTTTTCAGAAGCTCGCGTGCCCGATCCATATTGCGCTGCATGTTGGCGACGGTCGCGGCGATCTGCGCCACGTCGGCCCGCTGCAATTCGTCGTCGACGGAGAACAGCGGCACGCCTTGCTCGACCTTGTCGCCTTCGCGCACGGCGAGCGTCTCCACGCGGCCGGGATCGTCCGGCCCGACGAACAGCATTTCCGCTTCGACCCAGCCCTGGAACCCCGTGTTGTCGGCCACGCTGCAGCCGGCGAGCAGCAGCGCGGCGAGCGCGGCGGCGGGGAATGCGCGCATCATCATCCCGACCTCCGCTCGCCGAACAAAAGGTCGAGGTGCGCGCGCATCAGCGCCGCCACGTCGAGCGGCTCGAAGCGGTCGAACAGGCCGTTCCAAATAATCGCCACCAGGCCCGGCGCGACCAGCAACTGGGGAAAGCGTGCCAGCGCCTCCGCCGGGATTTCGCCGCGTTCGGCCGCGCGGCGCAGCAGGCCGCGCACCGCGGCAATGACGCGGGAGATGACTTCGCGGTAGTAGAACTCGGCGATTTTCGGGAAGCGCGGACCCTCGGCAATGATGAGGCGGATCACGTCCTTGCGCCGCGTGCCGTAGATCTCGCGCACGAACATCTCGACGATGCGTTCGGCGACGAGGCGCGCCGGCAGATCGATCTCGGCCGAGGCCTCGAAGCGCGCAATCAAGGGGCCGATCACCGAGCGCACCAGCTCCTGGAACAGCGCCTCCTTGTCGCGGAAATAAAGATAGATCGTGCCCTTGGCGACGCCGGCGCGCCGCGCCACGTCGTCGAGCCGCGCCGCCGCGAAGCCGCGCAGGGAAAACTCGTCGAGCGCGGCGGCGAGGATCGCCTCGCGCCGGTCGGGGGCGCCCTCGCCATTACGCCGCCGGCGCGCTTTGGCTTTCCCTTGGGCTTTCGCCGGACGCACGGATCGAGCCCGCTTTACTCGCGCCGCCATGGCCGCGCTCGTGAATGACTGACTGGTCAGTCAGTATACACCTAAGCGCCGCGCCCGCAAGGGCTTCGGAGTACGCGCATTTTCGTTGGTCGCGGTCCCCTCCCCGACGCGCCTCAACCTACGCCGTCGGTCGTCGCAGATAGGTGCCGCGCGTGATCCGGTAGTTCACGACCTGCTGCATCTCTTCCGGAAACATCGCCGCGATCGTTTTGTTGTCCTTCAATCTGCCGACGCCGAAATTCAGACGCTTGAGCGTCGGGTGTCCGCGCAGGCACTCGAAGCTCTGCGGCGTCAGGCTTTTGCAATCCCACAGGCCGAGGAAGCGGAGCGCCGGCGCCCTTGCGATCGAGGACACGTCGCGCAGCGATTTCATGGTTTCTATTTCCACTTCCGCGAGCCGAGCAAGTTCGGACAGATCGGGCAAAGTCTCCACATGCGGCAGCCAGTGCAACTCGATCCGGCGAAGGTTGCGACCCAGCCTCAGCGCAGAAACATCATGCAAATTGTTGATTTTCATGAGATTGATCGCTTCCAGGCCGGTGAAGCGACCGAGCAGGCCAAGGTCGATCGGCTTGCAGAAGCCAAGGAACAGCGAGCGCAGATGTTCAAACGGCAGCAGAGCCGAGAGATCCTTCAGCGATACGCCGGAGAGCCCGACATAACGCAGGCGAGCAAGCGACCGCAGCTCGGCGAAATCCTTCTGTTGGCGCTGGAGGTGCAGCGATTCGAGCTGCGCGCAGGCCGCAAGCGGGCGGAGCGAAAGCCGCTCCGTGGTGCTGGCGAGCGTAAATTCTTTCAGGCTTTCGGCAACATGGCGCAGGCCATCGATATTCCTGATAATCGGAACCTGCACGTTGAGGCGTGCCAAGCCGGGAAAGTAACGCAGAAATTCGAAATCCCGGGCAGCGTAGCCCAATAACCGCAGTTCGACGTCGCGCCGGCCGTTCCAGAGTCTGCTCACCTGCTGCATGTCCAGATCGTTCTTTGGCTTCTGGATGCAAACCCGGTCGCAGCCTTCGTGCAAAGGACGCCAGGGATCGAGTCCGAGTGTCGTCTCGTTATCGATGTTACGGGCGAGTTCCGGCAGGGGAACGGTGCTGCCGCTCACATTCATGCTGGCGCTGTCCGTCATCATGCCCGGCCTCGTCGCGCGCATGTAATATATTGATTCTTAGTGCAGAATTACTTCGATCGCCTCGCCGCATTGGGCGCGGTGCGCTGCTTGTTAACGCTGCCGGAGTAAAAGTGCGCGGCGTCACCTTGCACCGAGACCTACCGATGGCGCATTGCGGTGTTTCGCTGGAGCATCCCGACAACGCGGCGGTGATCGCGCGGATGACTGCGCCGCATGTCGTTAAGGATCGGCCCGGACTCATCCGAACGCTTGAACAATTGCACGCGAAGCGACCGAGCGCGGCGATCGATCGAGTCCTGTTCAGGTTACGCAACAACGTTCCCGATCCGCCGACACCGGCGAGCGAGTCGCCGCAGAGCGTCGATCCCATGGGCCTCGGCACGCATCCGGACGTCGTGGAGCGCCTGTGGAAAATCGGCCGCGCGCTGCCGACCGACTGCGCCTGGGTGGCGTTCCGCCGACCTGTCCTCGTCCACGCGGCGACCGGCATTATTTTCGGATTTGGCATCGGCACGCTGGGCTACGCATTGCGCCTGCCGCCGGAATTTGTCCGTGAAGCGCAGGCGTCCGGAGCGCAGCAGATCCGTTCGGGCCTCGGTACGAAAAAGGACGAGACGTATTCGCTCGCCGACTACGGCCCCGATTGGTGGTTCGGCCGCTGGCACAAGGATGAGGATCGCCGCTGGTCGCAAGCCGCCTACGTCCATTTCGGCGCGAGGTGAACGCTGCGAGCGCCGACTTTAGGCGAGACTGCGCCGCAGGTTCGCCTCTCCCCGCAAGCGGTCGCAAGCGGGGAGAGGGAAGAACTCACGCTCGAACTTTCCGGTACGCGTCCGATGAAATATCTCTGCCGGTGAAATCCGGCATCATGGCCGCCGAGACCAGGCTGATTGCGGCGCAGATGGCGATGTAGATCGCGATCGGCCACACCGAATGGTAGGCGGCGAGCAGCGCCGTGGCGATGATCGGCGCCGGTCCGCCGGCGATGACCGAGGCGAGCTGATAGCCGAGCGAACCGATCAGCGCCGCCGTCACCGGGGTATTCGGGTTCGTCGATGCGACCACCGCCTTGCGCAGTTGCGCACTATGTTCCGCCTCGGGCAAAGGCGCGTATGTGGTTGTCTGTACCGTCATGTCTTGATCCTCGACGTCGATGAAACGCGCGACTGGACGGTCGATTGCTGAAGCTCCGGCCGGTACTTTCCTACTCCGCTGTTGTACCGTGGAACGGACCGACGATGCATTTTGTTCCAAGGAGCTGCGGGTTTGCGAGTGGAGCGGGTCAGGCAAAGTTTGCAACCCGAGTCATGTGCGATTTTTGCGATCGCGGCACTAGCTTTCTTTGTTCTTGAGGGCGATCTTTGTTTCAAGGGCGAGTGTCTGAGGCCAGGAGCGTTCCTGTCCGAGAGTGAAGGTGACGCGGGGACCCGCGCATGGCGGTGTCGGATTCCGCAGCCCGCAGCCAATCGCCTTACAGCCATCCTTGGCTGGCCGAGGCCGTGTTTGCGCTCGATGCCCGGTTGCGCCGCCGCTACGCGGTCGTGGAATACACCCGCAATCCGTCGTGCGTCTTCCGATTAGAGATTGTCCGTTCGCAAAGCGACCTTGTTCTGCGCGACGGCACCCGACTGCGGCCCGGCGAGCGGGTCGTCGAGCTGCATTACTGGAACGAGCAAATCCCGCCGGCGCCGCGGATCGGAATGACCATCGGCTGGGCCTGCCAGATGACCCACAGCCTCGAGACGTCGCTGCGCGAACTGGCGCGGTATCTCGCCGCCAAGCCCGATTTAGGCGACGTGGCGGTCATCCGTGCCGATGCCTTGGCCGGCACGGGTCGGGAGAGCGAGCAACTCGCCCGCATCGTGGCCCGCTACGGCTTCGAAGCCATTGCGCGGCCGCAACCGCCGCCCATCGGCGAGCGGCTGCACCGTTTCGGCGAAAACATTCTGATCTCGTTGATTCTTTTTGCGCAGAACGCCCGCGCGCTGCGTGCCGGCATCCTGACGCGCGGGCGGATTCCGCTTTACCTGTCGCGCCGGGCGTTGGAAGAACGCTTCGGCCGCTCGACATAACGAGCAAACTTTGCGCGCAAAAAAATCTCGCGCGGCTGGTCCCGGCCGCGCGAGTCTTAAGGCACTCGAAACTCACCCTAGAGCGTGATGACTTTTCTTCGAATCGTCATCACGCTCCAAGTTATTATTGGAGCATGATCTTTTCCGAAACCGGTTCCCACTTTTCGGGATCATGCTCTAGTGAATCTCCACCGCGCCGACGCTCACCTCCGCGCCGCTCCGCAAGGCAGGCGCAGGCGCGGCTGGCGCAGCAGCGCCCTTGATGGCTGGAGCCGGCTTCCCGGACGGTACTAATCCCGATGCGGCTTCGAATGTGACCGTCAATTCCTTCGCATCGCTCACCCCAAGCGCCTTCAAGGCCTTGGCAACGGGGAACCGGTACGTGTCCGAGACGCGGGCGTCCCCGTGCTGCACCCCGTGATCAAAAACCCCGAACCAATTGATCGTTCCCACATATTCACGTTTCTCGGGCGCATTCTTGCGCGCCACATATACGTTCAGCAGCGCGCCCGGATCGGTCTGCGCGCTCACGTCTCGCAGCACCAAAGTTGTTTGTCCGCGCTCCGCGCTCGCCATCAGTTGTTGCCGCTTCGGCTCTTGGATCGTGACGTCGACGTAGGTCGTGGTGGGATTGAGCCGAATGGGCTGCGTCGCGTTGGATTTGGCTGCCGGTTCGGCCGCGGCCGTCGTCGCTGCGGGCGCCGCAGCGGCAACCGCAGCGGTCGGGGTCGGCGTTGGCGCGCGCGTGCATTTGTCTTCGTTGTCGTACATGTAGCCAAGTGCCCTCGTGTCGAGGACGTCCTTCACCTTTTTCTTCTTCAGATCGCCGTTCTCGTCGATCATGCTGAATTCTTCGTCCTGCCAATCGCCGGGTTGTTCCTTCGGGTGCGCATGTTGCCAGCACGACCACATGCGGTCGATGTTGGCGTGGTGATGGTAGAAGATCGGATCGTTTGCCGCCACGCCCACCAAACCCATGAGCGCGACCGGACAGGTCTGACCGACGGCGCAATGCACGGCGCCGTGCACGCCGCGTTCAATGTGGCCCTCGTACGTCAAAAAATCCGTGTCGTGCGTGAGTGGATCATCGATGTCGGTAATATTCGCATCTAACCTGAGCGACGCCCGGTTCAAACCTATGTCACGACGCCAATCATAAAGCGGAGAAAGCGGCGGGTCCGTCTCCTGGAAGGCATCCGGCAACGCGGTCTGCGCCGGATCGGTATAATCCCAGTAGGGCAAGGTCAGCGAAGGATCGTCCGCGGCCCACCGCAGCACGCGCTCGAAATAGTACAGGTAGATTCTGTGCCAGCCGAAGAAATTCAGTTGTTTGCCTCGCGGCGAGTGCTGGCAAGTCGCCCAAACGCCTTTCGCTGTGGCGTCCGGCGGCGTCTGATCCTGGATGCCCGGCTTAGTGTCGGTCCCCACCAAGAACGGGATGAATTGGTCCAAACCAAGCTGCGTCAACTGGGCCTTCCGGTCGGCAACGGTGCCGAACGTGCTGTTTGGCCCGAGGTATCCATGAATGTTCCCCCAGTACTTCCAACTGCGCCGGAAATCGGCGGAATCCGTGGGGCTGTTGTCGAGAGATTTCATCTTCTTGACTGCATTCTGCAGGCTGGCGAGACGCTTGGCGCCGTCCGTCCCGCTGATGAAATCCTGCCACTTCATCCGCACGTTGATTTGGGAACCGCCGGTCTGCGCCTGAGCGCCGTTGGAGACCAGGCACAAAACGAGCAAAGATGTGGTCGCGAAGGCAGACATACGTGTCATCACAACCTCCCCTGGCCAAATGGCCGTTCAATCAATCAAGTAATTTAATTACAACCCGACGACGTTAGCGCGTCAATACAGCGGCGCCTACCCCTGCGAGGCCATCATCCGCTCGAGTTCCGCCTTCACGGCCTGGAGCGCATCCGGCGTGTCGACATCGGTGAGCGCAGCGGAGTCTTCGACCGGCACCTCGGCGACCGCGTCGGCGTGCGTGCCGATCAGGTGGCGGGCGCCAACGTCGCCTTCGAGCGCCATCAGGTCGGAGAAGAAGCGGCGCGACCACACCACCGGGTTGCCGCGCTTGCCCTCGATGGTCGGCACCACGACGAGCGCGCCACGCGCCGGGTCGAAGGATTCGAGCATCCGGTCGATCAGCGCGGCCGTCACCTGCGGCATGTCGCCGAGGCAGACGATTGCGCCGTCGGCCTCGGGCGGCAGCGCCGCCAGGCCGGCTTTGAGCGAGGTCGAGAGGCCGGCCGCGTAGTCCGGATTGTGCACGAAGCGCACGCGCAGGCCCGCGAGCGCCGCCTCGACCTTGCTCCGCTCGTGTCCGGTCACAACCACCACCGGGGCGGCGCGCGAGGCGAGCGCCTGCTCGGTGACGATGCGCGCCAGCGGCTTGCCGCCGATCTCGGCGAGCAATTTGTTGGGGCCGCCCATGCGGGTCGAGCGGCCGGCGGCGAGCACGAGGCCCGCGACTCGCCGACCATCGGCCGGAGGCGGCGCTTCGCGCGGCTGCGGCCGCGTGACGATTTCCATCAGCAGCCCCCCTACCCCCATGGCGATGATGTCCTCGCGCGAAACATCGAGCCCGGCGAGGAGCCGCATCAGCACCCAGTCGAAACCGTTCTCCTTGGGCGAGCGGGCGCAGCCGGGCGCCCCGAGCACCGGCCGCCCCTGCGCCTGCGCGATCAGCAGAAGATTTCCCGGATCGACCGGCATGCCGAAGTGGCCGATCTCGCCGCCGATCGCCTCAACCGCGGCCGGGATCACGTCGCGGCTGTCGGCGATGGCGGAGGCGCCGAACACGATGACGAGTTCGGCGCCGGCGTCGAGCACCTCCTGAATGGCGGTCGCGAGGGCGCCGGTCTCATGCGGCACGCGCCGCTCCGCCACGATGCGCGCACCTGCCGGCGCAATCCGCTCGGCCGTGATGCGCAAGGTTTTCTCGATCACCTTGTCGGCGAGGCCGGGCAGCACGGTCGAGACGATGCCGAGGCGGCGCACGCGATAAGGCGCGACCCGCACCAGCGGCTGCGCCTTGGCGGCCGCGGCGAGCGCCGCGTCGCGCGCGGCCTGCGAAACCGCGAAGGGAATTATTTTCACCGTCGCGATCATCTTGCCGGCGACGACCGGCGCGAACGCCGGAAGCGTCGCAAGCGTAATTGAATCGTCCACCCGGTTGAGCGCGTCGACCGCGGCGCGGTCGACCACCAGCACGCCTGCGCTCTCGGCGAACAGATTTGATCGGCCGGTGAAGGCGCGCTCGACGTGCACCCCCTCCCCGGCGATGGCGGCGGCGATCTCGCCCGCCGCGGCGTCTTCGGGAACGTCGCCCGGCTCGAGCCGGGCGACTGTGAGTTCGGGAATGCCGGCCGCCTCGAGCGCCGCGATTTCGGCTTTCCCGATCAGCGTGCCCTTCTTGAACACCAGGCCGGCCTTGCGGATCGAGTGAACGGAGATGCCGCCCTCAGCCTGGTTTAGCGGGACGGGGCCGAACTTCATGACGCCGCCTTTTCGCCCAGGCGCAGGCGCGCGGTGATCTCGCCCATGATCGCGATCGCGATTTCGGACGGCGAGACCGCGCCGATGGGAAGGCCGATCGGCGCATGAATGCGGCCGAGCGCCTCGCTGCCCACGCCTTCCGCCTTCAACCGTTCGATGCGACGACCGTGAGTTTTCTTCGAGCCCAGCGCGCCGATGTAAAAACACTCGCGCGCGAGCGCATGCAGCAGCGCCGGGTCGTCAATTTTGGGATCGTGGGTGAGCGCGACGAATGCCGTGTAGCGGTCGACGTTGAGCGGCGGCAGCGCGGTGTCCGGCCATTCGGCGATCACCGGCACGTCGGGAAACCGCTCCTTGGTCGCAAAGGCCGTGCGCGGGTCGACGATGGTCACGTCGTAGCCGAGGATGCGCGCGATCGGCGCGAGCGCCTGGCTGATGTGCACGGCGCCGGTGATGACGAGCCGCGTCGGCGGCACGTGCACGCTGAGGAAAACGCGGCCCTCCGGCGAATCCGCCGGGCCGCTCTTACCCGAGCGCAGCCGCGCTTCGAGGATTTCATGCAGGGGATCGGACCTGACCGCGGCGGCCTTGACCAGCCGCTGCGCTCCGGTTTCCGCATTGGTCACCACGATCGCGCCGCGGCGCGCGGCACGTTCGGCGTTGAGAGCGGCGAGGATGTCGAGGCGCATCGGAACCGCGCAAGTTAATGCTTGAGCATGATCTTATTCCGAAAACCGGTACCCACTTTTCGGGATCATGCTCTCGCTAGTCCACTTTCTCCACGTAGACGCGGATGGTGCCGCCACACGAGAGCCCGGCGCGCCAGGCGGTCTCGTCGGCGACGCCGAACTCGAGCGTCTTCGCCTTGCCGTTCTCGATCACGTCGAGCGCCTCGGTGACGACATCGCCCTCGACGCATCCGCCCGAGACCGAGCCGAGGAAATTGCCCTGATCGTCGATCACGAGATTCGAGCCGACCGGCCGCGGCGCTGACCCCCAGGTCTCGACCACGGTGGCGAGCGCAACCCCGCGTCCCTTTTTGCGCCAATCCTCGGCGGCTTTGAGAATGTCTTCTTCGCGCGCAAGCATGACGGTCCTCTTTACGAAATGGCCGCTCTCGGCCGAATCCCCGCTTTTCAAGGCTTGAATATGGGCCTCGGGCCCTCGCGCGGCAATAATACCGCCGTCACGCCACCTGCTGAAGCCAGCGCCGGGGACTGCCGAACCGCCCGCCTTCGGCCGAGAGGGCGCGGCAAAGCTCGGTCATGGACTCCAGATTGTGGATCGGCCGGAACTCGTCGACGTAGGGCAGCATCGTGCGCACCCCCTTGGCGCGCGGCTCGAAGGCGTCGAAGCGCAGCAGCGGATTGAGCCAGATCAGGCGCCGGCAGGAGCGGTGCAGCCGGTCCATTTCGAAAGCGAGGCTCTTGTCGGGGTCGCGCTCGAGCCCGTCGGTGATCAGGAGCACGATCGCGCCTTGGGCGAGCACGCGCCGCGCCCAGCGCTTGTTGAAAGCATGGAGCGAGCTTGCGATGCGGGTGCCGCCGGACCAGTCCGCCACCGCGGCTGAGCAGGCGGCGAGCGCATCGTCCGGGTCGCGCTCCTTGAGCGCGCGCGTGACGTTGGTCAGCCGCGTCCCGAACAGGAAGCTCGAGACGCGCTTGCGCGCGTCGGTGACCGCGTGGAGGAAATGGAGGAACAGGCGGGAATACTCGCTCATCGAGCCGGAAATATCGAGCAGCGCGACGAGCGGCGGCATGCGCGTGCGCCGGCCGAAATATTTGAGATCGATCAGCTTGCCGCCGGCCTTGAGGCTCGCCCGCAACGTGCGGCGCATGTCGATGACGTGTCCGCGGTTCATCGGCGCGAGGCGGCGCGTGCGTACCTCGTCGAGCGGCAGCACCAGGTCGGCGATCGCCGCCTTGGCGGCGAGCACCTCGGCGGCGCTCATCTGGGCGAAGTCCTTTTTCTGCAACACCTCGCGATCCGACATGGTCAGCCGCGCGTCGACCTCGATCTCCGGCTGCTCGCGCTTCGCCTTGTCGCTCAATCCCGAGAACAGCGCCTCCTGCACCCGTTGCGACACCGCTTTGGTCGGCGCGGTCGTGGGCGCCTGCGGCATCATCATCGCCATCAGCCGTTCGAGGTAGGCGCGGCGGCGGAAGAAGATGCGGAACGCCTGGTCGAACAGCACCGTGTGCTCGTGCCGCTTCACGAACACCGCGTGGAGGGTCCAATAGAAATCATCGCGGGTGCCAACGCCCGCCGCCCGCACCGCCGCGAGCGCGTCGAGCACGGCCCCCGGCCCCACCGGAATGCCGGCGGCGCGCAGCGCGCGGGCGAAATAGACGATGTTTTCGGCGAGGCGGCCGGCGTTACCTTCCTCTTTTGTTTGATGATCAGCCATGTCGTCCTTCGGCCGGCCCCCACCCGGCGCCGCTACGCGGCGCCACCCTCCCCCGCTTCGCGTGGGAGGGATTTCATTCCGCGGCGCGCAGCTCCGCGCGCACCTGATCGAGCATCTCCTTGGCCTTGGTGCCTTCGAGGCGGGCGATGTCGTCCTGATACTTGAGCAAAACTCCGAGCGTATCGGACACGGTCGCGGGATCGAGTGCGACCACGTCGAGTTCGGAGAGCGCGCTCGCCCAGTCGAGAGTCTCGGCAACGCCCGGCGCCTTGAACAAATCTTCCTTGCGCAGCGCCTGAACGAAATGCACGACCTCGCGCGAAAGCCGGTCGGCGATGCCCGGCACCTTCGCGTGCACGATCGCAAGCTCGCGCTCGGCGCTGGGATAGCCGACCCAGTGATAAAGGCAGCGGCGCTTGAGCGCGTCGTGCACCTCGCGCGTGCGGTTCGAGGTGATCACGACGATCGGCGGGTGTGTCGCCTTGACCGTGCCCAGCTCCGGGATCGTCACCTGGAAATCCGCGAGCACTTCGAGAAGGAACGCCTCGAACGCCTCGTCGGCGCGGTCGATCTCGTCGATCAAGAGAACGGGCGCGCCGGCAGTGTCGGGCTCGAGCGCCTGGAGCAGTGGGCGCTTTATCAGGAAACGCTCGGAGAACACATCTTCGGACAGCCGCTCGCGATCGCCTGTCCCTTCGGCCTCCGCCAGGCGGATCGCGATCATCTGCGCGGCGTAGTTCCATTCGTACACCGCCGAGGCGACGTCGAGCCCTTCGTAGCACTGCAGGCGGATGAGGCGTCGCCCGAGCGTTGCGGCGAGCACCTTGGCGATTTCGGTTTTGCCCACGCCTGCTTCGCCCTCCAGGAACAGCGGGCGCCCCATGCGCAAGGCCAGGAACAGCACCGTCGCCAGCGAACGGTCCGCGAGGTAATCGGCGCCGGAAAGGAGCTTGAGCGTGTCGTCGATGGTTGCCGGGAGCGCGTGGGCGGACGTTGCATTCACGGTGTTCGGCTCACAATGCAAACCCCGGCGGGCACGGCCCGCCGGGTCAAGGAACGATAACGACAATATAGGCTCGGAACGCGCGCGCCCCAACCCTACCAGAGGCGGTCAGGCCGTCGCCTTGGCGACCGCGCGCTTCGCCAGCACGCCGATCAGGTGCGCACGATATTCGGCGCTGCCGTGGATGTCGCTGGCAAGCCCGGTGGCCGGCACCGTGAGGCCGTCGAGCGATTTCGGCGCGAACCGCTTCTTGAGCGCCTCTTCGAAGGAGGCGACGCGGAACACGCCGCTCGCGCCGGCGCCGGTCACCGCGACGCGGATTTCGCTGCCGCGCTTCGACACGAACACGCCGACCAGCGCGAAACGCGAGGCGGGATTGCGGAACTTGATGTAGCCGGCCTTCTTCGCCAGCGGGAAATTCACCTTGGTGATGATTTCGTCGGGCTCGAGCGCGGTTTCAAACATGCCCTTGAAGAAATCGTCGGCGGGGATGCGGCGCTTGGTGGTGATGATGGTCGCGCCGAGCCCAAGGCAGGCGGCGGGGTAATCGGCGTTGGGATCATTGTTGGCGATCGAGCCGCCGAGCGTGCCGCGATGGCGGACGTGGGGATCGCCGACCATCTCGGCGAGTTCGGCGAGCGCCGGAAGGTTCGTCTTGACCACGTCCGAGTTCGCAACGTCGACGTGGCGCGTCATCGCGCCGATGATGAGCGAACGTCCCTTGAGTTCGACGCCGGCAAGCCCATCGATTTTGTTGAGGTCGATGATGTTGGCCGGGCTCGCCAGCCGTTGCTTCATCACCGGGATCAACGTCTGCCCGCCGGCGAGAAGCTTCGCCTCCTCGAGCTTGGTCAGCATGTTCCCCGCCTGCCGCAGGCCTGTCGGGCGATGATAGGTGAAATTGTACATGAGCCTTCTCCCGAAAATCCGTGACTATGCGGCCGCCTTGCGGGCGCCGTTCGATTTCTGGATCGCGTTCCACACCGCCGACGCGGTCGCCGGCATGGCGACGTGCTCGGTGCCGATGGCGTCGGTGATCGCGTTGATGACCGCGGCCGGCGCCGCGATCGCGCCCGCCTCGCCGCAGCCTTTGACGCCGAGCGGGTTCGACGGGCATTTGGTGACCGTCATGTCGACGCTGAACGTCGGCAGGTCGTGCGCGCGCGGCATGGTGTAGTCCATGAACGAGCCGGTCACGAGCTGGCCGTCGGTGTTGTAGACGGCGCCTTCGAGCATCGCCTGGCCGACGCCCTGGGCGATGCCGCCGTGCACCTGCCCTTCCACGATCATCGGATTGATCACGACGCCGAAGTCGTCGACCGCGGTCCAGCCGACGATTTCCGTCGTGCCGGTGTCCGGATCGACCTCGACTTCGCAAATGTGGCAACCGGCCGGGAAGGTGAAGTTGGTCGGGTCGTAGAACGCCCCCTCCTTCAGCCCGGGCTCGAGTTCCTGGCCGGAGAATTTGTGAGCGATGTAGGCGTTGAGCGAGACGTCGCCCCAAGCCGCCGACTTGTCGGTACCGGCGACCGTGAACTTACCGTCCTTGAACACGATGTCGCCTTCGGCCGCCTCGAGCATGTGCGAGGCGACCTTTTTGGCCTTGGCCTCGATCTTGTCGAGCGCCTTGACGATCGCCGACATGCCGACCGCGCCCGAGCGCGAGCCATAGGTGCCCATGCCGAACTGCACCTTGTCGGTGTCGCCGTGCACGATTGAGATGTTGTCGATCGGGATGCCGAGCCGCTCGGACACGAGCTGCGCGAACGTGGTCTCGTGCCCCTGGCCGTGCGCATGGCATCCGGTGAGTACTTCGACCGAACCGGTGGGATTGACCCGCACCTCGGCGGATTCCCACAAACCCACGCCGGCGCCGAGCGAGCCGACCGCCTGGCTCGGCGCGATGCCGCAGGCTTCGATGTAGGTCGAAAAGCCGATACCGCGCAGCTTGCCGTGACGCGCCGCCTCCTTCTTGCGCTTGGCGAAGTTTTTAAAGTCGGCGATCTCCAGCGCCTTCTTGAGCGAGGCGTCATAGTCGCCGGCGTCATAGGTCATGATCACCGGCGTCTGGTGCGGGAAGGTCTTGATGAAGTTGCGCCGGCGCAATTCCGCCGGCTCGATCCCCATCTCGCGCGCGCCGACTTCCACCAACCGTTCAACCACGAAGGTCGCCTCCGGTCGCCCGGCGCCGCGATAGGCATCGACCGGCACGGTGTTGGTGTAGACCGCGTCGACCTCGCAGTAGATTTGCGGGATCGTGTACTGGCCTGAGAGCAGCGTCGCGTAAAGGTAGGTCGGGACCGACGAAGAAAAGGTCGACATGTAGGCGCCGAGGTTAGCAACCGTCTTGGCGCGCAGACCGAGGATCTTGCCGTCGCCGTCGAACGCCATTTCGGCATGAGTGACGTGATCGCGGCCGTGCGCGTCGGAGAGAAATGATTCGCCGCGCTCGGCGACCCACTTCACCGGACGGCCGACGCGACGCGATGCCCACAGCGCGACCACCTCTTCCGGATAGATGAAAATCTTCGAGCCGAAGCCGCCGCCCACGTCGGGCGCGATCACGCGCAACTGGTGCTCGGGCGCCATGCCGACGAAGGCGGCAATGACGAGGCGCGCCACGTGCGGGTTCTGGGTGGTGTTCCACAGCGTGAAGTGGCTGGTGCCGGAATCGTATTCGCCGATCGCCGCGCGCGGCTCGATCGCGTTCGGCACCAGACGATTGTTGACGATGTCGAGCCTGGTGACGTGTTTGGCCGACTGGAACGCCGCCTCGATCGCCTTGGCGTCGCCAAGCGACCATTGGTAGATCGTATTGTTAGGTGCGATCTCATGGATCTGCGGCGCGCCTGCCGCCTGCGCCTTGGCCGGATCGGCGACCGCGGACAGCACCTCGTAATCGACCGTCACCTTTTCGGCGGCATCCTTGGCCTGCGCCAAGGTCTCGGCGATGACGACCGCGACCGGATCGCCCACGTGGCAGGCCTTGCCGTTAGCGAGCGCCGGGTGGGCCGCCATCTTCATCGGCGATCCATCCTTGGAATGAATCATCCAGCCACAGATCAGGTTGCCGATCTTGTCGGCGGCCAGTTCGGCGCCGGTGAGCACGGCGCATACGCCCGGCATTCTGGCGGCTTCCGCCGTGTCGATCCGCTTGAACCGCGCATGGGCGTGCGGCGAACGCACGAAATAGGCATGGGCCTGGCCCGGCCGGCTGATGTCGTCGGTGTAGTGGCCCTTGCCGGTGATGAAACGCTGATCCTCCTTGCGGCGCACCGCGGCGCCGATCCCGGTCGCGCTCATGGCCTCTCCTCCCTAATGGAGAATGTTTAAGTGCCGCCGCTCATCGCGCGGGCGCCGGCGGCAATCGATTTGACGATGTTGTGGTAGCCGGTGCAGCGGCAGATGTTGCCTTCGAGTTCTTCGCGGATCGTGCGTTCCTCGAGGTTGTGACCCTTGCGCCGCACGATATCGATCGCGGCCATGATCATGCCCGGAGTGCAGAAGCCGCACTGAAGGCCGTGATTTTCGCGGAAGGCTTCCTGCATCGGATGAAGCTTGCCGTCGGTCGCCAAGCCCTCGATGGTCAGGACGTTGGCGCCCTCGGCCTGGACCGCAAACATGGTGCAGGACTTCACCGCCTGCCCGTCGACATGGACGACGCAGGCGCCGCACTGGGAGGTGTCGCAACCCACGTGCGTGCCGGTGAGCCGAAGGTTCTCGCGCAGGTATTGCACCAGCAAGGTGCGGATATCGACGTCGGCGGTGACGGGCTTGCCGTTCACCGTCATCGAGACGGTGGGCATGATTGCTCCTCCTCCTCAAAATTGCGGGCCGAAGGCCGCTTTTTTATGCGAACGGGTCTGGCGGTGGCGGACAAGGGCGAAATCGCATCGTTTTCGCCCGGATGTGCATTGGGATGGGGGCCAATCTGAACCGCGGCCCGGGGCGCGGTCAAGGGAGGAGTTGGTTGCCGAAAAACAGCGGCAATTCGGCCGATTGCCGCGCGGGTGTAGGCCTTATTGCGCGGCGTCCGACGTTTGCGCGCCGCTTGGCGGCGCGAACTGCGCGGCGAATTTCGTGAAGAACTGATCGGCGAGTTTCTTGGCGGCGCCGTTGACGAGGCGCTGGCCGAGTTGCGCGAGTTTGCCGCCGATCTGCGCTTCGACGTTGTAGGTGAGCAGCGTACCGCCGTCCTTGTCGGTGAGCGCGACCGTGGCGCCGCCCTTGGCAAAACCGGCAACACCGCCGTCGCCTTCGCCGGAGATGCGATAGCCATTGGGCGGGTCGAGGTCGGAGAGGCGCACCTTGCCTTTGAACCGCGCCTTGACCGGGCCGACCTTGTTGGTCGCGACCGCTTGAAACTCGTTGTCGGAGAGCTTCTCCAATGTCTCGCAGCCGGGGATGCTCGCCTTGAGCGCTTCGGTGTCGTTGAGCTTCTCCCACACCAGCTGGCGGGGCGCGGCAAGCTGAACCTCGCCGTTCATCACCATGGCCATACGTCGTCTCCTTACACCGAGCGCTCAACCGATCTGGCCTAGCCCGTGGCCCGGGTTGGCGCGACATTCACGCAAGTCTACTCTGACCTCGCCCGTCCTGCCATGACCGATCACACCTCCTCCTTCGGCCTCTACGGCCCGTTGTTCGCGAGCGCCGCGATGCGCGCGATTCTCGCTGATGAAGCGCGCATCCAGCGCATGCTCGATGTGGAGGCGGCGCTGGCGCGCGCAGAAGCCGCGGCGGGCGTGATCCCGCAGGAGGCGGTAGCGGCGATTGAAGCGGCGTGCCGGGTGGAGCGGCTCGACCTTGCGGCGCTTGCCGAAGCCGCTGTCGCCGCCGGCAACTTGGCGATTCCGCTGGTCAAGGCGCTCACCGCCGAGGTGAAGAAATCGGACGGCGACGCGGCGCGTTACGTCCACTGGGGCGCCACCAGCCAGGACATCATCGACACCGCCCAGGTGCTCGAACTCGCGGCCGTCATCGACGCGCTCTTCGCCGATCTCGACCGCGCCGTTGCGGGCTTTGCGGCGCTCGCGCAGCGTCACCGCGCGACACCGGTTGCCGGCCGCACCTGGCTTCAGCACGCGCTGCCGATCCCGTTCGGACTCAAGCTCGCCGGTTACGGCGCGGCGCTCGCGCGCTCACGGTCGCGCCTCGCGCGCCTCAAGCGCGAAAATCTGGTGCTGCAGTTCGGCGGCGCCGCCGGCACGCTGGCGGCACTCGGCAATGCCGGCCTTTCCGTCGCCGAGAAGCTCGCGGCTGAACTCAAGCTGCCGCTGCCGGACGCGCCGTGGCACGGTCACCGCGACCGGTTGGCGGAAATCGCCGCTGCTCTTGCGATCCTCACCGGCACTTGCGGCAAGCTCGCGCGCGACGTGACCTTGCTGATGCAAACCGACGTGGCCGAGGCGTTCGAGCCGGCCGCGCCCGGCCGCGGCGGCTCGTCGACGATGCCGCAAAAGCGCAACCCGGTCGCGGCACCGATCGCGCTTGCCGCCGCGACGATGGCGCCGAACCTCGCCGCAACCATCTTCGCCGCGCAGGTCGGCGAGCATGAGCGCTCGGCCGGCGCTTGGCACGCGGAATGGCCGGCGTTCCCTGCGCTCGCCCTCGTCACGTCGGGCGCGCTGCGCGCCGCCGTCGAAATCGCCGAAGGTCTCGAGGTCGACGCCACCCGCATGCGCGCGAACCTCGAAGCGACCGGCGGGGCTATCATGGCCGAGGCGGTGATGATCGCGCTCGGCCGCAAGCTCGGCCGCCTCGAAGCGCACCACGTGGTGGAAGAGGCGTCCCGCAAGGCCTCGGCCGAGCACCGGCACCTTGAAGAGGTCCTAAGCGAAGACGAGCGCGTGACCGCACACCTCGAGGCCGACGAGATCGAACGCCTGTTCGATCTCCTCGCCTACCAAGGCGTGGCGCAAGAATTCATCGACCGGCTGATTGCGGGAAGCAAACCCTGAAAGCTCGGCTGAGTGGCGTATAGCCGAGCCATGCCGTATATTACAGGTATGTCTTTCCAATACAGCAGTGCCAGCGAAATCACCGCCAAAGGTTCCGATATCTACGACCGTAGATACCGAACCGAATTTGAGCGGCTGCACAACGGGGAATTTGCCGCTATCGATATAGAAAGCGAAGCTGCCTACTTGGCGGACCTTCCTGAGAATGCACTGGCAAAAGCGAGAGCTGCTGCCCCCGACGGGCTGTTCTATCTTGTGCGTGTTGGCTCATCCGGCGCTTTCAAATCCAGCCGACTGACTCATGGCGCTAATCCTCGGAACATTTGATCGTTCCGGCAGTGCTATAGTGAATATCCGCGTCGCCGGAACTAATCCCGCACGCGAGTATGCCGCCGTCATCGATACAGGCTTCAATGCCTTTATTGCGATGCCGATCGCGGTGACGATTGATCTGGGACTGCGATCGGAGGGCGCTGCAAGAGTTACACTCGGGGACGGCTCGACTATCGATAATTTCGTGGCGAGGGGTGCTGTCACTCTTGGCGGTAAAACGAAGGCGTGTGACATTCTTCTCGACGAAAATTCAACCGAAATACTCATCGGACTGAGTTTGCTACGCGGTTTTAGACTTGGGCTCGTCATCACGGATACGATAGTCCTACTTTATGACGAGGAAGAAACACTTGAGACGGTCGCAGCCTTCGTCAGCAACCTGCCGGCGTAAGTTCAACTCGACTTACGCCCTCGAAAATCCAGGATTAAGTCAAGTCCTGAATAAAAGGAGGAGACACCCATGCCGATGATCCAATCGAACGGCGCCAAGCTCAACGCGCAGATCGAGGGGCCGGAGCGCGCGCCGGTGCTCATGCTGTGCAATTCGCTCGGCACCGACCTGCACATGTGGGACGACCAGGCACCGGCGATCACCCGGCACTTCCGCCTCTTGCGTTACGACCGGCGCGGCCACGGCAAATCGGAGGCGCCGAAAGGTCCGTACAACATGGAAATGCTCGGACGCGACGCGCTCGCGGTCATGGACGGCATGGGCGTGCAGAAGGTCAACTGGTGCGGCCTCTCGATGGGCGGCATGGTCGGCATGTGGCTCGGCGCCAACGCGCCGCAGCGCGTCGACCGGGTCGTGCTCTCGAACACCGCCGCCTACATGGGCGACAAACAAATCTGGAACGAACGATTTAAGACGGTGCGCACCGGCGGCATGGCCGCAATCGCGGACGGCACGATGGAGCGCTGGTTCACCAAGGGCTTCCGCGAGCGCGCGCCGCAGGCGGTCGCGCGCCTCAAGCAGATGGTGCTCGACACGCCGGTCGAAGGCTACATCGGCTGCGGCGAAGCGGTGCGCGACATGGACCACCGCGAGATCATCCGCACGATCACCGCGCCCACCATGATCATCTCCGGCCGGCATGATCCCGGCACCACGGTCGAGGCCGCCGAGTTCCTGCGCGACCGCATCCCGGGATCGAAGCTCGTCGTGCTCGAAGCCGCGCATATTTCCAATGTCGAGCAGGCGCAGGCCTACACCGACGCGCTGCTCGGTTTCCTGGGCGTGAAATAACGGCGGTAGCAGACAAATGCACGACGAGGAGCACTACGAGCGCGGCATGGCGATGCGCCGCAAGACGATGGGCGCCGTCCACGTCGACCGCGCCGAGGCCAACAAGACGCCGTTCAACGCCGAGTTCCAGGACCTGATCACCCGCTACCTCTGGGGCGTCTGGCTCCGTCCGCACTTCGATGTACGCACGCGACGCGTGCTCGTCATCGGGACCCTGATGGCGCTCGGCCACTGGGACGAGTTCCGCACGCACGTGCGCGCGGCGCTGACCGAAGGCGGGTTTTCGGCCGACGACATCAAGGAAATCATCCTTCAGCAGACGATCTACTGCGGCGCGCCGGCCGGGAACCGTGCCTCCAAGGAAGCGGGCGAAGTGCTGGCCGAGGTGGAGAAGAAATAACCCACGCTCATGTCTTCGTCATGGCCGCCCGCGGGCACTTCGTCCCGCGGGTGTCCCGGCCATCCACGTCTTGTTGCTTGTTTGTTTGTTTGTTTGTTTGTTTTCTAAGACGTGGATGCCCGGCACAAGGCCGGGCATGACGGAGTCAATCACCCGCCGCGGTACGCGCGGAACTCGAGCGGCGTCATGGCGGTGTTCTTGCGGAAGAAACGGGCGAAGTGCGAGGGATCGGAGAAGCCGAGATCGTAGGAAATCTCGGTGATCGCCTGATTGGTGAAGACAAGCTGGCGCTTGGCCTCCGTGAGCATGCGCTGGCGGATCAGGTGCCCGGCGGTGACGCCGATCGCGCGCTTGACGTGATCGTTGAGGCGGTCGGGCGTCATAGCGAGCCGCTCGGCATAAAACGCGATGTAGCGCTCGCGCCGGAAATGATCCTCGACCAGACGCCGCAGCGCCTCGACCGTTGCGTCGGTCGGCGCGAGCGTAACGGCGCCGGTGCGCGCGCGGCTTGCGGAAAGCCGCGCCACTTCGACGGCGATGAGCGCCAGGAGTCCGCGCGTCGCGAGCCGGTGGCCTTCACGCGCGAGCGAGGCTTCTTCGAACAGATTGGCGCATAGACGGGCGAGGCGCGTGCCCTCCGCCGGATCGGCGAGCGGCACGATCGGCTCCGCCGCCAGCGCCTTGAGCCGCGCCGCCCCCTCGCCCGTGCGCGCGCCGAGCGCGTCCGCCACGTCCTCGGTGAAGCTCACGACCCAGCCGTCGGTCTCGCGCGGCGCGAAGCGAAAGCCATGGGCGACAGTGGGCGAGACCACGATCACGGTCGGCGCCACAAACGGCGTGATCGACGCCTCGTAGGTCATCTCTCCGCCGCCCTGCTCGATCAGCAGTATCTGGAACAGATTGCGATGGCGGTGCGCCCGGATCGTCCAGTCGTGCACCGACGAGCGCGACGCGATCGTTTCGATATGGATGAAGTCGAATGCCTGGTCGTCGGGCGGATCGCCGTAGAGGTGAAACAGCGGCAGGCTCGCGGTCGACGGCATGGCGCAACAATAGGCGCCTGCCCCTGCGAGGCAAGGCGACCTGAGCCCGTTTACACAGGCTTTCCTATTCTTCTTGGAGCATGATCTTTTCCGAAAACCGGTACCCACTTTTCGGGATCATGCTCTAAACCTGCTTGTAGGCGCGGTCGTGGTAGACGAGCGCCGGCCCGGCGTCGCCCAGCCGAACTGCCTCGATGGCGGCGATGAATACGTTGTGGGTCGCGACCGACTTCACTTCGACGATGCGGCAGTCGAGCGCCACCACCGCCGAGGCCAGCACCGGACTCCCGGTCGAGAGCGTGGTCCACTCGCCGACCGTGAAGCGCTCCTGCGCGGTGTCCGCCGTGCGGCCGGCAAACGCGTTGGCGATGGTTTCCTCGCTCGCCCGCAGGGTGTTGACGCAGAAGACGCCGTTGGCGTGGAACGGGCCGGTCGAGCGGCTGCGCCGGTTGAGGCAGACGAGCAGCATGGCCGGGTCGTCGGAGAGAGCGCATACCGCCGTGGCGGTGAAGCCGCCCTTGCCCCCCGGCCCGTCGGTCGTCACTACGTGGACGGCCGCGCCGAGCCGGCTCATCGCCTCCCGGAAAGTCGCCGCATCGACGCTGCAGGTTGTTGCCGCTGCCATCGCCTCGAAGGCGCCCGCCGCGTCGTCCGGCCGGTGGTCGATCCAGCTCATGGACTCTCTATAAAGGCGGGGGCGGCGGATGGATACCCCGCGCGCGTGCAGACCTGCTTTGCCACGTTGACCCGCCACATGCGCTGCGGTGTTATGGTTAAACATCAGGAGGACCCCATGGCCAGCAAGCTGCGTCACATCGCCATTTCCGTCCGCGACCCGGAAGCGGCGGCGAGGTTTTTCGAGCAGGCATTCGGGATGACCCGGGCCGGCAACGCCCAGCGCGGCGTCTACATGACCGACGGCATCATCAACGTGGCGCTGCTCAACTTCGGCGAGGAGCCGGTCGCCGGCTTCGAGGGCAAGAGCGACGTGCGCGGCCTCATCCACTTCGGCATGTGGGTCGACAGCGTCGAAGACGCCGACAAGACCATCAAGGCCGCGGGCGGCCGCTATCTCACCGGCCGCAAGGAGACCGGCCCGAATGTTTATTACGAGGTCAAGTACACGACGCCCGAGGGCATCGTGTTCGACGTGACCGAGAGCGGCTGGAAAGGCGCGGTCAAGGACGTCGAGCCTGCCAAGGCGATGGCCTGAGCGCCAGATGATGCGGAGGATTGCGACTGCCGCGCTCGCGGCCGTGCTCGGCGTGAGCGCCGCCCAGGCGGCGTGGCCGGAGCGGCCGGTGCAGGTCCTCGTACCGTTCGCGGCCGGCGGCATCACCGACGTTGTCGCCCGCATCGTGGCGGAGCGGCTGCAAACAGCCTTCAAGCAGCCGTTCGTGGTGGAGAACGAGCCGGGCGCTGCGGGCATTCTCGCGGCCACCCGGCTCGCACGCGCTCGGCCGGACGGCTACATGCTGATGTCCGCGCCGGTCTCCCAGATCACGATTGCGCCGTTTACCCACAAGGTCGAGTTCGACCCGGTCAAGGACTTCACGCCGATCACGATCCTCGCCCAGAGTCCATTCGTCGTCACTGTCCGCAAGGACTTCCCGGCCAATACACTCGGTGAATTCGTCCAGTACGTGAAGTCGAAGCCGGGCCAGCTGACCTACGGCTCGGCGGGTCCGGGCAGCCTCAGTCACATCGCCTCGGCGGTGTTCTTGAAGCACGCCGGACTAGACATGATCCATGTGCCCTATAAGGGGCTGGCGCCCGCCTTCACCGATCTCCTCGCCGGACACATTCATCTGCTTTCCGCAACGCCGGTCGAGACCAAGGCCTATCTGGCGTCGGGCCAAGTGAAGTTCCTCGCCATCAGCAGCGCCGAGCGCTCGCCGCAGTTCCCCGACCTTCCGACCGTCGGCGAGACGCTCAAGAGCCCGCCGGTCATAACCATTCACGGACTGCTGGCGCCTGCACGCACGCCCCGCGACATCGTCGATGCGGTCGCCCGCGAGGTCGCCGCGGCAGAAAACACTCCGGAGTTCCGCGAGCGGCTGCAAAAAATCGGGGTCGATCCCGCGGTCAACACGCCCGAGGAATTCGCCGCCATCATCGCGACGGAAACCGCCCGCTGGCGCGAGGTCGTGCACGACCTCGGGATTTACGTGCAGTAGGCGTCATGCCGGCGAGCAACGCCCGCGTTCTCATCGTCGGGGCCGGCCCGGTCGGCATGGTGTGCGCGCTCGCGCTCAATCGGCGCGGCGTCGCGGTCACCGTGTGCGAGCAGGAGCCGGCGCCGGTGCGCGACCAGCGCGCCGCCTCGATCCATCCGTCGACGCTTTCGCTCCTTGACGAGCTCGGGGTGACGCGGAAGATTATTCCGCTCGGCCACGTCTCGCCGACCTATCGCTTCCACGATCGCGTAAGCAACGCGGTCGTGGCCGAGTTCGACTTGAATCGCATGGCGGACGAGTTCCGCTTCCCGTTCGTGCTGCAATACGAGCAATACAAGCTCACCGCCTCGATTACGGCCGAATATGCCAACGGCGGCGACTTCGACGTGCGCTTTTCCCACGGCGTGACCGGGCTGACGCAAAAAACCGACCACGTCGAGGCCGAGATCGCATCGCCGTCCGGCAGCGAGCGCCTGAACGCGACCTACGTGATCGGCTGCGACGGCGGGCGCAGCACGGTGCGCAAGCTCGCCGGCATCGAGTTCGAGGGCTTCACCTATCCGGAGAAATTCATAAAAATCGCGACCACATTCGACTTCGCCGAAGTCAATCCCAATCTCGTCTACCGCAACTATTTCTCCGATCCGGACGAGTGGTGCAATCTATTCAAGGTGCGCGGAGAGAGCCCGGGCGGGCTATGGCGCGCGATCTTTCCGTTACGCGCCGACGAGGATGACGCGGAGGCGCTGGCGCCGGAAAAAATCGAGGCCCGCCTGCAAAAGTTCTTCCCTAAAGTCGGGCGCTACCACGTCGAATACGTCAACGTTTATCCGGTGAGCCAGTGCGTCGCCGCGACCATGCGCTCGGGCCGCGTCCTGCTCGCGGGCGACGCGGCCCACGTCAACAATCCGATCGGCGGCATGGGCATGAACGGCGGGATTCACGACGCCATCAACCTCGCCGACAAGCTCGCGCGCGTGCTGCACGGCGACGCCGACGAGAACTTGCTCGACCTCTACAGCCGCCAGCGCCGTCACGCCGCGGTCAAGTACGTTCAGCAGCAGACCATCGCCAATAAGCGCCTGATGGAGGAGCGGGATCCGAAGGTGCGCACGGCCAATTTCGACGAGTTGCGCCGCATCGCCGTGAACCCGGAAGCCTCGCGCAAATACATGCGCCGCGCCGCGCTGCTCGACAGCCTCAACGAGGCCAACGCGGTGGTGTGACACCGTCTTGAGGATGCGCGCCAAAATGCATATCTTGGGAGTTGTCTAGAGGGAATACATCAATGGCTATAGGACCCCCGCCCCCCAAGCCGCAACCGATGCCCGTACCGACTGTTCCAAGTCGAACCGGATCGGCTCCCCCGCCTCCGCGGTCGGGAGCGCGCCCATCGTCGTAGAAATCAACCTACGACGTAGAGGACGAAGCCGAGGATTGGTGCCGCGACAAAACAGAGCCAAGCAACCCGCAGCAACCTTTCAAGGCGAGCGAGACCGGTTGCGTTGTGCTCCACGGCTTCCGAATAGCCTTCCGCCATCGATTCCAGAACCTCTAACTCCGTAGTGTACGGAGCGTTTAATACCCGACCCGGGTGATGTCCGGGAGGACGCCACGTACCCGGCCAGAGCACACAAACACACAGGACGGCGGCGAGGATTAGAAGAATCTCCGCGCCGGCCGCCGGTCCGACTATCCGGCGTATCACTTCGTGCGGCGGCATCCGGGGTAGTAGTGCTGAGGCGATCACCCCGGTGAGAGCGACCGAAATGGTTACGCTCCAACCCAGAACAGACGTTGCACTCGCCATTAGGCGTGCCAATGCACCGATCTGCGAGCCAAGAAAAAGCTCGCCCTTCGAGACCGCCTCCTTGGCCAGCCAGTAGCGGAGTGTGCCCTCGCTCTGTGAGGTTCCGAACTCGATTGGTCTTTCATCGGGTGCAGGAGGGACTTCCGCCGCCATTTCCCTTCCTGACCTAAAAAGCGAGTAATCTGCGGATCTTTATTACTGCACCGCCTCAGCGTTGAACCTGAAATAATCGGGCGGCTCGGGGCCCCACAGGGAAAACGCGTCCTCCGGCTTATGCCGCTGCGCCTGCCACTGCTGAGTGCGCGGGATGTAATCTATGTCGCATGAGTATTCGGAAAAGCTGCCCCACGGATCCATGACGTAGTGGAAATAATTCGAGCCGAGCACGTGCCGCCCAAGACCCCAGCCTTTGACGAAACCCTTGTCGGCCATGTGGGCCGCGCCGACGCCGATGTCGTCGATCGAGCCCACGTCCCAGCTGCAATGGTGGAAACCGGCGGCTTCCGATTGGGCGAACGCGAGCAGATGATGGTCGCTGCCGTGGATGCCGTGCATGAAGGCGACGAAGTCGGCCCGGTCGGAGAGGCGCAGGCCGAGGTTGCGCCCGTAGAACTCGATCGAGGCATCGATGTCGGGCGTGAAAATGAGCACGTGCGAGAGCCGGCGCGGGCGCGTCGCGGGCGCATATCGGCGGTAAGGCGCGCCGGCGACGCCCTCCGGCGCCGAGGTGAACGAACCGCCGACCTTGCGGTCGGGTGAGGACTTCGACGCCACTTTTACTTCGATCAGCACGCCGGAAGGATCGCGGAACCAGAAGCCGTTGCTGGCGAAGCCCTCGGGAGGATCGAGCAGTTCGACGCCGTTATTCTCGACGCGGGTCTTGAGCCGGGCGAGGTCGTCGCCGTAGCAGCCGAAGGAGAGATGATGCAGACACTTGCGTTCGCCTTCGACCACTTGGCCCCAGCGGTGCTCGTGGCCGAAGGTATTAAGCCCGAGCGTGTTGCCATCCTCGCGTACGTCGAGCCCGAAGCTCTTGTAGAACTCTTGCGCCGGCTTGAGGTTCGGCACCGCGAGCACGAAACGGTCGAGCGAGTGCACGCCGACCGCCTCACGGTCGGTCGTCGGCGGGACGTATCCACGAATGGCGGTCATCGGCTCATCTCCTGGAGCGGCGGTCGTGCTTGAAGCACCAGCATAACGCATTCCGTCTTCAGATGGGGAGACCTATTCCGCGTGGCAGGGTAGCGCGCAGCGCTGAGGTCAGTAATATCGCGGCGCAACAAACCAGCGGGAGCGTTGCGGATCCATGGACATGTTCGACCTGACCGGCAAAGTCGCCCTTGTAACTGGAGGAAACGGCGGCATCGGGCTCGGCATGGCACTTGGGCTGGCGCACGCCGGGGCCGCGGTCGCGATCGCCGCGCGCAACCGCGCGAAAGCCAAAGCGGCGCTCGACGAATTGCGCGCAGATGGCGGCAAGGCGACTTTCATAGACCTCGACGTGCTCGACGAAGCCTCCTGCCGCGGCGCCGTCGCGAAAACGGCCGCCGACTTCGGCCGTCTCGATATCCTCGTCAACAACTCCGGCACCACGGTGCGCAAGCCGCCCGAGGCGCTCACCGCGCAAGAGTGGCGCCTGGTGGTCGAGACCAATCTCACCGGCGCGTTCTTCTGCTCCCAGGCTGCCTATCCGGAAATGGTGCGCGCCGGCGGCGGCAAGATCATCAACATCGGCTCGATGATGTCGCTGTTCGGCGCCCCCTACGCGGCGCCTTATGCGGCCAGCAAAGGCGGCATCGTGCAAATGACCCGGGCGCTCGCCACCTCCTGGGCCAAGGATAACATTCAGGTCAACGCGGTGCTGCCGGGGTGGATCGACACCGACCTCACGCGCGGCGCGCGCGAGCAGGTTGCGGGGCTTAACGAGCGGGTGCTGGCGCGCTCGCCGTCAGGCCGCTGGGGCAAGCCCGACGACTTCGCCGGCATCGCGGTGTTTCTCGCCGCGCCCGCCTCCGATTTCGTCACCGGCACCGCGATCCCGATCGACGGCGGTTATTCGATTTTGGTGTGATCGGAGGACGGAGGACAGAGGACGGACGACAGAAGAAATTCTTGTTCTCCGTCGTCCGTCCTCTGCCGTCTGTCGTCTGCCTACTCCACCGCCGCATACACGCGGTCCTCGTAAGGCGCGCCCAGCATCGGGCCGAGGGCAGTGCGGAACTTCTTCGTGTGATCGGCGATGGCGTGTGCGTCGAAGGCTTTCTGGTCCTGCCACACCTCGAGGACCGTGAAATGATTCGGCCGGTTCGACTGTTGCACGACCCCGAACACTAGGTTGCCGGCGTCCTTGCGGCTCGCCTCGGCGAGCGTCTTGAGTTCGCCGATGCACGCGTCCTTGCTCGGCGGCGGCACGTCGACGTGGGTGATGACCCAGATTGGGCCGCGGCTCGGTGCCGGCAGGCCGCCGGGGGACGTTGCCAGACCGTTGTGCACCCGCTCATCCGGCGGTGCGGTGCGGATGGGCATGAGCTTCTCGTTGAACTCGGTGTAGGCCTTTGCCTTACGGTGCGCGTCGAGCGAGGCTTGGTCCTTCCAGGTCTCCATCGCCACAAACCGGCTCGGCCGATCCCGCTCCTGCACCACCTGGAAGCGCAGATTGCCGTCTTCCTGGCGCGTGGCCGCGGCGAGCGCCTGCAGCAGCGCCAATCCCTGGTTCACGGCGCCGGGGGCAACCTCGACATAGGTTGCTCCATAGACGGCGGCGTTCTGCGCATCCGCTTGGGGCACCCCGGCCGCCAACAGCACCGGCGCGAGCAACGCGAACAGCATCGGGCGCATCGACTCCCTCCTCAACTCACAATTAAACGATACGATATCAGCGCACGCGAAAGCGAACCACTCCGCCAAACGGATTTAATGACCCTCATATTGCAGGATGTAGAGACCGGCATTCGTGTCGGTGAGATACATCCGTGCATCTCGATCGACGAATACATCGCACGACTGAATGACTTTCACGCTGTTTGGTCGGGTATCGACCAGTTGCTCGGGTGGCGGCGGCACAAAATATCCCGTTTCCCGCGGCGCAAAAGGATTCGCGACGTCGAATATCCTCAGGCCGGCGTTGTGATAGGTGGCGAAGATCAGATTGTTGCTTTGAAACGAGCCTGGGCGATTCTCATGCAGATTATGCGGGCCGAACTTTCCTCCCTTAGCGCAAAAATCCTCCTCCCCCGGCGTCGGCAGAGTTGCGATGGTCACCGGATTTGCAGGCTCGCGTACGTCGACAACCCAGGTGTACGCCAATCCGTTCGCGCAGTTTGCCGACGTCGCCTCGTCGGCGACAACAAGCAGATTGCGATCGGGCAATGGCAGAGGCGTATGGGTGCCGCCCGCAAACGGCGGAGACCAGTTCTTGTGGCCGACGAGTTTCGGCGCAGTCGGATCACTGACATCGTGCACCGTAATTCCGGCGTCACGCCAAGCCCCATAAGCGAGATCGCCGGCGACGATGGCATGATGCAGGGCCCAGCGCTTGCCCGGCCTCCACGCAGGTTCTTCGCCGCCGGCACGCCACATGCCGGGCAGCCACCACTGGCCCGCGAGCATCGGTCGCGTCGGATCCATGACGTCGATGACGGCAAGGATGTGATCGGTGAAGCCTTCGATATGCGCCGATGCATAGGCGTAGCGGCCGCCCACATACCAAATGCGATGCAGGCCGAGGCCTTCGATAGCAAGGAACGCGATCTGCCGCGGCGCAGCCGGCTGAGAAATGTCAAAGATGCGAAGCCCCGCCGCAAACGACTGCGTGCGTTTCTGCAGCGTGTCAGCGAGCGGCTTGCTGAAATAATCCTGCTGCTGCTGCGCGTGTTGTTGCATCGCCCAAACGTTGGGACCGTTGACGACGAAGAGCAGATCGTCATGGACCTGCAGGTGATGTGAGCGGGTATTTGCGGGCGCGGCTACGAACGCGACCGTCTTGGGATTGAGCGGGTCGCGGACATCGACGACCGTCATTCCATCGCTGAACATGTGTCCGATAAAGGCATGGCCCTTGTGGACGATCACTTGCACGCCATCGTAACGGCCACCCTGATCGCAGCGCGACAGGAAGCGAACGTTTTTGGATGCTGCCACTGCCACAGACCACTTCCCTTGCGTTTATCGGAACGGCCGACCGGCGCGGGCGTAAGCCGCGGCTGAGCGGAACAGGTTGCGCGCCATCAGGCTCGTCTCCCCCGCCGCGCGCTGCTCGTAAAGGGAGGCGACCGTGCGCTGGACCTCGGGATCGTCAGGCTGCGCCTCGAGCGCATAATCGGCAAGATGGCAGGCCAGCGGGAGGTCGCTCGCAGCCACTGCGTGGGCGCGCGCCAGGAGCGCGGCGCCGCCGCCCGCAAGCCGTACCACTTCGCCGGCGACCGCCGCGCGCGGCGCGGGTTTAAGCTCGCTCGGCCGACCGCTCCACCAGCCGCCGTAGTAGCGGATGACGTTGCGCACGATGAACTCCGCTTCGTCGTAGACCGGCTGCAGCCACGGCGATGAGCTTTGCGGCGGCGCGACCGAGCGAACGATGTCCACGTGCGGCGGCGAGCCGGCCTCCAGGGCGGCGATGGTCTGATCGACGATCGCATCGAGATAATCGGCGGTCTCGGTGAGCATGCGCTTGATCTTCGCCGCGTCATCGATCACCGGCCCGCCGTGGCCGGGGCAGAGCGAGCGCGGGTTGAGCGCCGCCATGCGGCGGAGAGCTTTCGCCCAGTCCCACGGGTAGCGCTGCACTTTCTGCGGGTTGCCGGCGTTGGGAACGGACCAGATGAAAAAATCGCCTGAACACAGCACGCCGCGCTCGGCGCAATGAACGTAGGAATGGTCGTCGGTCTCGCCGCGCCCGTGACGAATGTCGAACCGCACCCCGCCGACCTCGATCGTCAGCTCGTCGTCATAGAACGTGTCGGGCAGGATCGGCGGACGCTTGAAATTATCGAACTTGTCGCTCGCCTCGGCCTCCTGCACCGCGCCCCCGAATTGGCGCGCGTTGAGCGCCGCGTTGTGGCGGCGCGTGCGCTCGTAACGATCGAAACGGTCGGCGACGGCGCGGTGGGCGATCACCCGCGGCGGCTTCTGGCCGGGAAGCAGAAACGCCTGAAGACCGAAGGCATGGTCGACGTGGCCGTGCGTGAAGATCGCGGTGTGGATTGGCGCGCCGGTCTTCTGCCGCAGCAGCGCGGCAAGCTTTGCCCCGAGCGGCGCCAGGCCTGAGTCCACCAGCACCACGCCCTCGTCGGTCTCGAAGCCGGTGCAACCGCTGAACACCGATTGAAACCACGTGCGCTCGGCGACCTCGATCGGCCCGCCCGACCAGAAGAATTTGGCCTCCTCGGGCGACTTGCCGCGCAGGAGCTTGAAGAGGTCCGTGGGGTTTTCTGTTCCCTGAGGCTCGGGCATCGCGTTGCTCCGGCGAATAGCGAATGGCGAATAGCGAATAGCGGGTACAGGCGTATGAGTCCGTGTTCTTCTATTCGCTATTCGCTACTCGCTATTCGCTTTTCCTCGGTATCACCAGCGCATCGAGCGCCACGGCCCCCTGCCCTTTCGCGCGCACCAGGAACGGATTGATATCGATCGACTCGATCGTATCGGCCTGCGCGGCGGCAAGCGACGACAGGCGGGCGAGCGCCGTCACGAGCGCATCGATGTCGGCCGGCGGACGCCCGCGCACGCCCTCGAGCACGCGGAACGATTTGATCCCGCGGATCATGCGGTGTGCTTCGTCGAGGCCGAACGGCGCGGCGCGGAACACCACGTCGCCCAAGGCTTCGACGAAAATGCCGCCGAGGCCGAACATCACCACCGGACCGAACACCGGATCGCGGTTGACGCCGAGCACGGTTTCGACGCCGCCGGAAATCATCGGGGCGACGGTGAAAGTTTCGACCGCGCGTCCGGTCTTCGCCGCCACGCCTTTCGCCATAACGGCGTAGGCCTCGCGCAGCGCCGCCGGCGAAGCCAAGCCGAGCGCGACGCCGCCGACGTCGCTCTTGTGCAGGATGTCGGCCGAGGCGACCTTGAACGCCACCGGGAAGCCAAGCGCGGCGGCCGCGGCTTCCGCTTCGTCGGCCGAAGAGACCAACCGTGCATCGACGACCGGCAAGCCCGCTGCGGCGAGGAAGCGCAGCGAGTCGTATTCGGAGAGTGGGCCGCCCCGCTTGAGCGGCGGCAGCGCGGGAGCCTTCTCCGGCGGCGCGTCCTTGCGCGCGAAATGGCGGCGGAACGCGGCGAGCGCCGCGACCGCGCGCACTGCGCTCACCGGCTCCTCGTGGCTCAGGTAGCCGAGCGCCTGCAGGCTGTTGCGAAACTCCGGCGGCGAGATCGCCGCCTGCACCACCAAAAGCTCCGGGTATCGGGTGTGCAGTTCCACACATTGCTCGAGCAGGCGCGCCGCGCGCTCGGGGACGCGTGCGCTCGAGCCGATGAAGGGCACGAGGCTGCCATAACCGCCCTCCGCCGCGATGATGTCGATCGCCTGGCCGAGGAGGCCGAAGTCGTTGACGACCTGGCCGGTGATGTCGATCGGATTGCGCGTCGCCGCGAACGGCACGAGTTTTTTGATCTTGTCCTGGGCCGCCTGCGGCATCGGGCTCACGTCGAGCCCATAATCGGCGGCCGCATCCGCCATCAGCACGCCGACGCCACCCGAAACGGTCACGAGGCCGACGCGGTCGTTGACCGGCCGCCGCGCCGTCGCGCAGGAGATGCCGATCTCGAGGAACTCCTCGATGCTGGTCGCGCGATAGACGCCGTACTGACGCAATACCGCATCCCACACGGCGTCGGCGCCGGCGAGCGCAGCGGTGTGCGACGCCGCCGCCGCCGCGCCGGCTTCGGTGCGGCCGAGCTTGATGGCGACGACCGGCTTGCCGTTCTTCTGCGCCATCTCGAGCGCGCGCATGAGCTTGCGGCCCTTGCGGAACCCTTCGAAATAAACCTGGATCGCGGTGGTGCCGGGATCTTCGGCAAGAAACGCGAGGCCGTCGGCGACGTCGACGTCGGCCTCGTTGCCGGTGGTGATGCAGTAGCTGTACGAAAAGTCGCGATCGATCGCCATGCGGTGGACATGGCCGCCGAACGCGCCGCTCTGAGTGACGATGCCGAGCTTCCCGCCGGGTTTGCCGCTGAACGCGAAGGCGGGATGAAAGCTCATGTAGAGGCCGGTCGAGAAATTCACGAGGCCGATGCAGTTCGGTCCCATGACGCGGATGCCGGCCGCGCGCGCGATCGCGGCGATGCGCTCCTGCTGCCGCGCGCCCTCCTCGTCGATCTCGGCAAAGCCGGCGCTGAAAATGATGACCGCGCGCACGCCGACTTCGATGCAGGCTTCGAGCGACGGGATCACATGCACGGCCGGCACGGCGATGAGCGCAAGGTCGACCGGCTTGCCGATATCGCGGATCGACGGGAACGCCGGCAGGTCCTGGATGGTCGGGCCTCTCGGATTGACCGGATAGATGGGCCCGGCGAAGTTGTTGGCTTTGAGGAACGCGAGCGGCATGCCGCCGATGCGCGCCGGATCGGACGATGCGCCGATGATCGCGACCGAGGCCGGCCGGAACATCGGCTCGAGCGAGGCTACGTCGATGTGGTCGGAATATTGCGACTCGGACATTTTGCTCATGCTTTCACCGGCGTCGCTGAACAAACACCGCCGTCACCCTGAGGAGGTCGCGCGCATGCGCGCGACCGTCTCGAAGGATGGCCACAAGCACCGCGCTTGCTGCCATCCTTCGAGACGCGCCCTGCGGGCGCTCCTCAGGATGACGATGAGTTTGTTTCACGCCGGCTCGCGGACCTTGGCGCGCAGATAACGCTTGACCCGCTCGGCGTCGAGCACGACGACGGGATCATATTCCGGCGCGTCCTCGATCTGCTCGAGGTCGTTGAGGCCGCAGTATTTGTAGACCCGGTTCGTCACCGAGATCAACCGCGCCGGCCGCGCCGGGTCGCCATTGAAGTGCTGATGGATGGTGCTCGGCGGCACGTAGATCACGTCCCCCGCTTCCCATTCGTAGCGTTTGATCTCGGCCTGCGGCTTCCAGTGATAGGTGTCGGTGATCTCCACGTCGCAGTCCTGGTGCAGGTCGTAGCCGCGGCCCTCGAGCACGTAGAGGCATTCCTCGGCGAGGTGGCGGTGCTTGCCCGAGCGGCTGCCCGGCGGGATCACCTGCATGTAGGCGTCGACCGTTTCCATGCGGGTATTCATCTGCTCGTTGAGCAGATGTTTGAGCAGGCCCTGGCGCGCCATTTCCCACGGCATTTCCGCGGGCCGCACGATCTTCTTGCGCTTGGCGTTGCGCGTGGGCGCCGACGCCGCGTCGTCCAGCATGTCCTGGTAGAGCTTCCTGTGCAGCGCCCCGCTCAGCCAGGCTTTCGCTTCACCCCAGGCCATGGCGCACCTCAATCGTGGTCGTGGTGGTGATCGTGATCGTGGTCATGATCATGATTGAAGTCGTGCTCGTGCTCGCGCGGCGCAAAGCCGGCGCCCTCGGGCGTCGGCTCGGTCGGGCGCGGCTCGATCAGCTTCTGGAACAGCATGTTCATGAACATGTACATCGGCTTGCACTTCATCACCAGCGCGCGCGCCGGCTTCTTCGGGTCGGCGTTGAAATGCTGATGGACGCAATTGTTGTGCACCACCGCCACGTCGCCCGCCTGCCACTCGTAGCGGACGCCGTCGTGGATCTCATAGCCGCGGCCGTCGAGGATGTAGAACGCCGCCTCGTTGACGTGGCCGTGCTTCTGCGACTTGCCGCCCGGCCCATATTCTTCGATGTGCAGGTGGAGCGTCTGGGCGAGCCCGTCCTTCGGCTCCATGTAGTGGCGGCTATAGGCCTGCGGCCCGTCGACGAACTTGATTTCCTTGCCCTTGCGCACCCGCGGCAGCGCGCGCAGCCGGGCGAGTTCCTCCTTGAGCCGGTAGTGCCCGGCGATGCCGCGCACGAACACGCGGTCTTTCTTGCTGTGATAGTGATGCTCGGTTCCGGCGTGGATTTCGGGGTCGTCGGCCATTTGCGTCCCGCTTAGATTATCGATGCATACTTACGACGCCGCGGCGGCGGGCTCGTGCCGGGCCGCATAGACCGTCGCCTGCGCGCGGATCGCCTCGTCGCGGCGCTTGCGCGCGAGCGCGGCTTCGCCGCCGCTGGTCACGTGATAGAGGTCGAGCGTCTCGAACTCGTCGGCGCGCGGCGGCGCGATAGCGAGATCGGAATAGGTCCAGCGGTCCGGCGCCGCGAGCACTTCCTGCATGGTTTTCTTGGCGCGGCGATACGCCGACCAATAGCCCCACATCTTCTTGAGCGTTTCGGTGAAATAGCGCGGGTAGAACACGAACGGACTTACGATCGGCAGCCCGTGGCGGCGGTCGCGCCGGAACTTGAGACGGAAGGCGCCGCCTTCGAGCGGATGCACGCCTTCGTAGAGGATCATCAGCAGGAACCATAGGATGGTCGAGAGCGTCGTCTCCGGCCGGCCGAGCGGATGGGCGGCGCTGCGGCGCAGGATCGTGCGCATATGCTCGGGCGTATAGAAGGCGTGCCACGCCGCCCGATACGCATCCTCCCACTCCCGATCCGACATTTTGCCGTGATGGGAAACGCGGTGGTTGAGGTCGTATTTGTTGATATCGGCATCCATCCACTCGCCCTTCGCCAGCATCGTCTTGTGATCCTCGGAGCCGGGCAGCGGCGTCAAAAAGAAAAATTCCAGAATATCGACCGGCAGCTCGCGCTTGATGATCTCGATGTCGCGGAGAATCGTTTCTTTGCTGTCGCCGGGAAAGCCGAGGATGTAGCCGGCGTAGGTGATGGCGCCGTGCTCGCGCCATTTCTGCAGCATTTCGCGATAGTCGGTGATCTTGTTCTGCCGCTTCTTGGCGGCGATCAGGTTGTCCGGGTTGATGTTCTCGAGCCCGATGAACACGCGGCGCACGCCCGCCTGCTCGGCCTTCTCGATGAAATTCGGAATCTTGTGACACAGCGTATCGACCTGGATGGTGAAGCCGATCTTGAGCCCCTCCCCCAGCCGCAGCTTGATCATGCGGTCGAACAGCTGCTCCCAGTGGCGATTGCGGGCGAAATTGTCGTCGGTGATGAAGAAGCGCTTGATGCCCTGGTCGTGGTTCTCGCGGATGATTTTTTCGAGATCGTCGGGCGAACGGTAGCGACTCTTGCGGCCCTGCACGTTGATGATGGTGCAGAACGAGCACTGATAAGGACAGCCGCGGCCGAGGTCGATGCTGGAAAGCGAGCCCGAGGTGCGGCGCACGTGTTTCTTCGGTAGGAACGGCGCCGGCTCGCTTTCGAGCGCCGGCAGGTCGTCCATGTGATTGTAGAGCGGCTTGAGCGCGCCGGCGTAGGCGTCGCGCAGCACCTCGTCGAGCCGGCCGTCCTCCGACTCCCCAGCGAAGAACGAGATGCCCAGCTCCTGTGCCGCACGCATCTCGGGCGGCATTTCCGGCAGCATGGCGAGGCAGCCCGACACGTGGAACCCGCCGATGCACACCGGCAGCCCGGCGGCGATGAACGGGCGGGCGAGATCGACCGCGCGCGGGAACTGATTGGACTGCACGCCGACGAGGCCGATGAGGACGCGGCCGCCCTCGCGCCGGAGCAGGCGGATGATGCGTTCCGGCCGCACCCGGCGATTGGTCTCGTCGTAGGTATGCAGGCGAAGCTCGACGCCGGGTCCGAGAACCTGGCGCCGCTGTGCGTCCTCGGCGAGGCCGTTGAGGCAGGCGAGCGTGTTCGAGGGGATCGCCGAGCGCACCCATTGGATCGGGTAGCCGTCGTCATCGTAATGCGTCGGCTTGATCATTACGAAGTGGAACAGGCGCGCGCCGCGCGCAGCCGCATCCGGCATGAACACCCCTCGCTACCTCCCGCCACCCCAGGCCTTGGGTCGGTTATAGCGCGCTTTCGTGCCCGCGAACATGCGTAGTCGACTGGACTATTCGGGGGCTTTCACGCGGCTTTGCGTTTCGTTGCGCCGTGCGGCCCGCTTTCCTTCAACGATGCCAACCACGTCTGGTCAGTGACGTAAGAGCGAGGATCAACGCCCAGCCCGCCCGCCACACGAAGCGCTGCCGCAAGCACGCTCGAGAGCAGCTGGTCCCGGCGGTGTTTGAGCACGCTGTCGGACGCCTGCGCCCTCAAGGCGTCGGTGTGCTCGCGAACAGCGGAGTCGATTACAGGATTGGCCGCCGGCGCCGGAGGAACCTCCGCCGTCGGGCTGGTGGAGCGGAGCGCTGCTTTGGACGCGCTCGCCTCCGAATTAACAGAAAAATACAGGCCCTCCCCTTCCTTTTTAGCCCCGGTCGCGGCCGCGGCGGCCTTGTCCGGCGCCTTGTCGCCCACCGCGTTCCTGCCGGCATCGACCGGCGAATGCTCGGGCTCGGCGTCGGAATTAACAGGAGAATACAGGAAGGCGTTGTCGTACCCGTGTTCCCGCAGCACCGACCCGAGCGCTGCCCGGGCCGTGTCCTCCAAACCGCCGCCCCACCAGACTTGGTGCCGCTCTTTCATGGACTGGACGCGTTCGGCGATGCGCGCGGCCGCGGCGATCACCGCCAACAGATTGACCGTTTCGCGCGGCGCGATCGCCCCTTCCGCCATCGCCTGCATGACCGCGCGAGCAGCCGTGGCGACGTCCTCGGGCGTGTCGATCGGCGGCAGTTCGAACGGCAATGGCCGATTGCTGCCGATCGGCGCCATCCGGTCCATGCACAAGCGCATCGCCGCCGGCTCGCCCGCGTCGGCGCGATCGATGATTTTGGCGACGCTCGCCTCCGCCCGTTGCGCCAGGATGGCCTCGGTCGCCAGGGTCTTCTTGTTGAGCGCGCCGGGCGGCCGGCCGGCGGGATTGCCGCTCTGTCCGGGTTGGAATTTCATGGCGAATACTCCTTTTCGTATGTTCGGACGGGCCAGACGGGGGAGGACTTATGTTCATGGTATGTTCTACACCTTTGGGAATGACACGTCAATACCTAAATTCAGAGGGCACGAACGCGCCGGCAGCACTTGGCGAGATACGTCTAGATCAACAAAAAGGCTTTGGACCCGAGGGCGGGTGTTTTACGACGTATCCGGCACGACCGTCGAGATTCTGGCGATCATATCAAAGTCGGAGGCCGAGGCATGGCTCGCACAATTCGGAAGTCCAGAATGAGGGAAGTCCCACTCTCCGAAGTTAAGGACGATCTGTCTCGCTATCTTCGCGAGGCCGAGACCCAGGAGATTGTCATCACGCGCCATGGCAAACCGGCGGGCGTGTTGATCGGTTTCGAGTCGGAGGACGACTGGTTCGAATATCGTCTCGAACGCGACCCGCGCTTCCTGCGTTGTATCGATCAGGCACGCAACAGCCTCCGCGCAGGCCGCGGCGTCAGGCTGAAGGACGTTGAAACGGAGTAATAGCAACGCCGCCGACCCTCACCCGTTATGCCCAGTCCCGTGGCATTCGAAAGCGACCAAATGCGTGGAGACGAAGAATGACTGCAGAGAAAAAGCAATTCAGGTTGGGATTGGTCGGCTACGGCGAGATCGGCAGCACGATCGGGCGCGGCCTGAGAGGCGCCGGGCTCGAGCCGATCTCGTCCTATGACAAGTACGCTTTCGACGGGCCCTATGCCGATCTTATTCAGGGCCGCGCACGGGAAGCCGGCGTCACCTTGGTGCGCTCGAACCAGGAACTGGCTGACACGGCGGATTTGATCTTCAGCGTCACGCCGGGCTCCGCCTCACTGGAGAGTGCGGAGGCATTCGCGCCTTGCTTGACGAGCCGACACGTGTTCACGGACTTCGCGTCGGCAACGCCCAAGATCAAGATCGGCGTCGCCGACCGCCTGAAGGGTACTGGCGCACTCATCGGCGACGGATCGATCGAAGGATCGCCGCTACAGGGTTATTCCATGCGCATGCTGTCGACCGGAGCCGCAGGCCAGCGCGTCTGCGACCTGCTCGTGCCGTGGGGGATGCAGATCGAGTTCGTAGGCGAGAAGCTGGGCACCGCCTCGGGCATCAAGATTCTTCGTTCCGTCCTGATGAAAGGCATAGAAACGCTCATCGACGAGATGCTGCTCGCCGCGCGTCACTACGGACTTGATGAGATCGTGCTCGCCTCCGCCTCGAAGGCATTGGCGCGGCCGTGGATGGACACGGTAGCAAGCCTAACGCCGTCGGGTGTGATCCATGCCAAGCGTCGGGCCGAGGAACTGGAGATGTCCGCTGAAGCGGTCGCGGACGCCGGCGTCGAGCCGATTCTGGCCCGTGCCATCGCGGCACGTTTGCGCTGGAAGCAGGAACTCGGTCTCAAGGACCATTTCAAGGGCGTCGTTCCCCCCAACTACAAGGAAGCGCTCGACGCCATGGAGACGAAGATGAAGCGAGCAAAGCCCCGTTGATCAGGTGATGGTGGGAGGAAAACTCACAGTTCCGCGTGGCAATGCGCAAGCGAACGCGGCGCCGTAGGGTGGGCTAAGCCGGAGGAGCAGCGCGACGACGGCGTGCCCACCAACGAAGGTCTTTGTTGATAGACTGTGGTGGGCACGGCCTTGCGCTTCGCGCTGCGGCCTTAGCCCACCCTACGGCGCCTTGATCCGAGAGGGCCGGACATGACGGCGGCGGGGCCTATTCCGCGGCGGTCTGTCGCTCGGGTGCGTTTGACGGGGGTGCTGAGGCCGACGCCGCGGCGACCGGGGGCGCTTCCTGGCGCGGCAACGCCGACGGCAACCGCACGGTAAAACGCGATCCGTCTCCCTCGCGGCTCTCCACCGCCACCCGGCCGTGGTGCAGATCGATCACCATTTTGACCAGATAGAGACCGATCCCGGTCCCGACGATGCCCGAGACGTTGCTGCCGCGGGCGTAGCGCGCGAACAGACGATCGCGGTCCTTCTCGGGAATGCCGATGCCGCTGTCTTCCACGGAGACGACGACCTCGCCAGCCTCCACCCGCGCGTCGATCGTGATCGGATCGCCGCCGGGCGAATATTTGATGGCGTTGGACAACAGATTGCTGAACACCTGAAACAACAGCTTGGCGTCGCCGACGACCGGCAGCGCACGACCGCCGAAATTCTCGCGAATCTGCGAACGCAGGGCAAACTCCCGATGCAACTGGCAGACGTCGTGCAGCAGCTTGGCGAGATCCAGCTCGACGGGATGGTAGTACAGCCCGGCGCCGCCCTCGAACAACCGCGAGGAGTTGAGCAAATTGTCCATGAGGCTGGTCATGCGCAGCACGGCGGCGCGGACCTTGCCGGCCCGTTCGGCGATTTCCTCGGCGGACAGGCGTTCCTTGGTCTTGATCATCCGCTGCGCGTGCCCGTCGATGATGGTGAGCGGAGTGCGGAACTCGTGCGAGGCCATGGAGACGAAGTTGCGTTGCAGCTCGGTGAGGTGCTGCTCGTGCGCGAGCCGCTCCTCCAGCATGGACGCCTGCTGGGCCAAGCCTTGCTGACTGAGCGTCAGCTCGATCGCGTTGTTGCGGAACACGACGACGGCGCGCGCCATCTCGCCGATTTCATCGCGGCGCTCGGTGCCCGGGACGTCGACGTCGGTATGGTCGTCGGCCAGACGGTGCATACGGCCGACGAGATCGAGCAGCGGCCGCGAGATGGCCTGCCGGACGTAGAGCAGCGCGGCAATTCCCATGACGGCGGCAACAAACAGCGCGACGACGATCAGCCAACGCGCCTGCCGGAAGGCGGAATCGGCTCGGTCGCTCGCCTGACGGGCAGCGTTCACGTTGTGCTCGGTGAGCGCTCCGAGGGTATCGCTCGCGGCGTCGTAGGCCGACTGGGACTCGGTGGAATAGAGTGCGATCGCCTCGTTGCGGCGGTCGGTCGGCAGCAGATGGACGACCTGGTTGACGATGCCGCGATAATCGCTCCATCGCGTCTTGAACTGCTCATAGAGCCGGGTCTCGTCCGTGTCGTTGCGGATCCGCTCGTAGCCCTGCTGCGCCTCGGAGATGAACAGATCCAGCTCCTCCATCTCCTTTTCCGTCGCGGCGCGTTCCGCCGGCGTTTGCGAAAGGAGGTAGCGCCCTTCCGCGGCGCGGAAATCGGAAGTGAAGTTGTTGAGATCGCCGAGCAGCCGGGTGTTGGGTAGCCAGCGGTCGCGGATGTCGGCGGACACCCGATTGGAATCGCTCAACTGGCCGATGCTGAAAACGCCGAGCACGAGCACGAGCAGGAAAAAGAAAAGGAACACCGCGGAAAGGCGGAAGCGAATCGATCGCACTAGCCTCATGGCGGCGCCTCGCCACATCGTGTAATCTCACCTTACCAGCTTGAATGAGGCGCGGACAGGAGCGGCGACCGGATGGCAGGCAAGACGCCGATCGCCGCCGTGGCGAGCCTTGCGGGCGCGATGACGCTGGGCGGCTGCACCGCCGAAGGCTGGCATCCGACGGCACCCGGGTCGGTCGAGCGCTGCGTCGAGCGCGCGAAGCTCGCCATGCGCGATTCCGATTTCACCGAACGCGTCGCCATCTACCCGGGGCCGGACGAGACGGTGCTGTACGGCCAGCACGGCGGCTATCGGGCGCAGCTTTATTGTACCGCCGGCGCGCCAGGCATTCGGGTCGAGGTCAAGGGTTTCGACCCCGCGCAGACCGAGCGGTATAAAGAATCCATAATCAAACGATTTTGACGCACATTGCTCGGGATACCCGATTGCTCTATCTCGGACGCCGCCGACGGCGACAAATCTCATGGCGCAAGCTCGCAGCAAGATTCTTTGCATCGAAGACGACCGCGAAACCGCGGCGCTGATCGCCGAAGAACTCACCGACCGCGGTTATGAAGTCTTCGTCGCGCACGACGGGCAGGAAGGCTTTGCCGCCATATTGCGATCGACGCCCGATCTGGTGCTGTGCGACATCAGCATGCCGGTGATGTCCGGGTTCGAGGTGCTCGAGCGGCTCACGGCGATCATGCCGCGCTTCGGCAACATGCCGTTCGTCTTCCTCACCGCGTTGACCGATCGCGAAAACGAGCTGAAAGGCCGCCAGCTCGGCGCCGACGACTATGTGACGAAGCCGATCGATTTCGAGGTGCTCGGCGCGATCGTCGCGGCGCGCCTCGCCCGCGTCGCGCGGGCCGACGTCTGGCCGAAGCTCGTCGACCTCAACGACCGCGAGATCGAAACCTTGACCTGGGCGGCGCGCGGCAAGACCTCGGCGGAAATCTCGACGATCCTCGGCCTCGCCAAGCGCACCGTCGATTTTCACATCGACAACGCGCGCGAAAAGCTCGGCGTGTCGACGCGCGTGCAGGCGGCGATCAAGGCGGCCACCGCGCGGCTGATCGAGCCGTAAAGCGCCGCCGAGGCACCTCCCCAGGCACACGCAACAAGCTCAAACGTCATCCTGAGGAGCGCGGCGCGAAGCGCCGCGCGTCTCGAAGGATGGAAACAAACACCGCGCGTGCGGCCATCCTTCGAGACGGTCGCGCGCAAACGCGCGCGCCCTCCTCAGGATGACGGCGGAGTTTGTTTTGCGCGCGAACTTGCGTTTGTTTATATCAGCGCTTCTTCTGCATCCCCGTCCCGCTGATGCCGCCGGCGACCTTGGCGGGACCGCCGATCGTGCCCAGCGTAGTGCTCGGGCGGGCCATTCCGGTGCCATTGATGCCGCCCGCATGCGCCGGCGACGCCGACGGCGCCGCGCGGACGGCATTCAGCGGGTTGGTGGTCGAGCCGATCCTGCCCGCGCCGGCCGGCACCGAAGGGGGCACGACGCTTGTCCCGACATGCGTATCGATCGCGTTCGGTTTCACGGCTGCGCTCGTCCCTTTGGCGGCCCCATTCGCACCAACGGCCGCCGGTTGCGTCGCGACGCCAATCGCATTCCGCACCGGGGCCGGCGCGGCTGACGACGCATTCCCCCGCCCCTTCGCGGCGCCGGCCGGCTGATGCGTGCCGACATGGCCCGTGGCATTGGTTTGATGCTTGCCGCTGCGGGGACGGGCATCGGCTTGAGCGAGCGTCGCCGCCCATGCGCCAAGCACCAGCACGGCGAATAGCTGACGGGTCAGGTTCATAACAGCCTCATCTTGATGGCGCATGATCTTTTTCGACCTGGCTTCGCCCGCCGAAGCGTCAAGCCAAACGAGGAATCGTGCTCCGGGCTTCGCGCAGGCGGGAAACGGTACCCACTTTTCGGGATCATGCGCTAACCAGGCTGTGCTGCTCGTCGGGCTGCGCGTCCCGTTCGGGACCGCCACCGCGCCCGAGGAACAATGTCTGCAACGCCGGCACCACCACCAGCATGATGATCGGACCGATGAACATGCCGCCCACGACGACGGTGGCGAGCGGCCGCTGCACTTGCGAACCGATGCCGCTCGAGACCGCCGCGGGCAAGAGCCCGATGCAGGCAGAGAGCGCGGTCATCAGCATCGGCCGCATGCGCTGCTCGGCGGCGTGGAACATCGCTTCCATCGTCTCCATGCCGGCCGCTCGAACCTGATTGTAGTAGGTGATGACCAGAATACCATTCATCACCGAAACTCCGAACAACGAAACGAAGCCGATCGCCGCCGAGATGCTGAAATCCAGTCCTGTCACATAGAGCGCGAGCACCCCGCCCGCAATGGAGAAGGGGATTCTGGCGAGCGCCAGCAGGCTGTCGCGCAGGGAATTGAACAGGCTGTAGAGCAGGACCAGGATCAGCGTGAGGCTGATCGGCACGATCACGGCCAAGCGCTGCTTGGCGAGCTGCAGCTCCTCGAACTCGCCCGCCCACTCGATGCGGTAGCCGTTCGGCAGTTTCACGTTGGCGGCAATCCGCTGCTGCGCCTCGGCCACCGTGCCGCCGAGGTCGCGGCCGCGCACGCTGAACTTGATGGGAATGAAGCGTTGGTTGCGCTCGTGAAAGATATAGGAGGCGCCGGTGTCGAGGCTGATGTGGGCAAGCTCGCGCAGCGGGATGTAGGCGTTGCCGCCGGTGGGAGTGACGTAACCGACCTTGATGTTGCGCACCGCCTCGAGACTGTCGCGGTATTCCGGCGCGAGACGCACGGTCACGGCGAACTGACGATCCGCCTCCAGCAGCGTCGTCGCCGTGGTGCCGCCGAGCGTCGCCTGCACCACCGTGTTGATGTCGCCGGCGTTGAGGCCGTAGCGCGCGGCCAAGCCTCGGTCGACCTTGATGTTGAGATTGGGTTGCCCGAGCACTCGGAAGATGCCGAGATCGGTCACCCCCCTGACCTGGTCCATCTCGCGCAACACTTTGCCGGCCACGTCTTCGAGCGTCGCCAGATTGGGGCCGATGATCTTGACCGAGTTCGCGCCTTTGACGCCCGAGAGGCCCTCTTCGATGTTGTCCTGGATATATTGCGAGAAGTTGAGTCCGATCCCGGTGAACTGCGCCGAGAACTCCGCCTGGAGTTCCTCGACGAGCTTCTCCTTCGTCATGCCCGGCGCCCATTGATCGAAGGGTTTGAGCGGCACGAAGAACTCGGCATTGAAAAAGCCCGCCGCGTCGCTGCCGTTGTCGGGCCGGCCGTGCTGCGAGACCACTGTGACGACCTCGGGATGGCGCAGCAGGATTTCGCGCATTTTGTTCACCGTCGGCATCGCGGCTTCGAGCGAAATGGTGGGCGGCATCGACGCGCGGATCCAAAGATTGCCCTCCTCGAGCGCGGGCAGGAACTCGGTGCCGAGACGCGGAATGAGCAATCCGATGAGGGCGAGGAACACCAGCGCCCCGCCAATCATGGTCTTGCGGTGATCGAGCGACCAGCGCAGCGCCGGCGTATAGAGCGCACGAATCCACCGCACGACGATCGTCTCGGTTTCTTGCACATGTTCCGGCAGCAGGACCGAAGCGAGCACCGGCGTGATGGTAAAAGTCGCGATGAGCGCGCCGACCAACGCGTAGCCGTAGGTTCGCGCCATCGGGTTGAAAATCTGGCCCTCGACGCCTTGCATGGTGAAAAGCGGCACGAACGCCGCCACGGTGATAGCCGCCGAGAAAAACACCGCCCGGTCGACCTGCAACGCGCTCACCAGAATGAGGCGCAGGCGATCGTTCCAGCTCGTCGCGGTCGAGACCTGGCTCGTGCCGGTAGGATCGGCCCCGTAGGCCCCTTCCCCGAGCCGATGCAGGAGCGAGTGCCGTTGATGTCGCGGCAGCTGGAAATTCCGGAACACGTTCTCCACCAGGATCACCGCGGAATCGACGATGATGCCGAAGTCCACCGCGCCGACCGACAGCAGGTTCGCGTCCTCGCCCTGCAGAACCAGGATGATGATGCTGAAGAACAGCGCGAACGGGATGTTGACGCCGACGATGATGGCGCTGCGCAGATTCCCCAGGAACACCCATTGGATCAGGAACACCAGCAGACAGCCGAAGATCAGGTTGTGCAGCACCGTGTGGGTGGTCACGTTGACGAGCGAGGTGCGGTCGTAGAACGGAACGATTTTCACCCCCGGCGGCAGGGTCCCGTCGCTGTTGATCTTCTCGACCTCGGCCTTGATGCGCGGCACCACGTCGTTGGTGTGCAGCGTGCGGTTCATGACCACGATCGCGGCGACCACGTCGTCGTCCTTGTCGCGCCCGGCCTTGCCCAGCCGCGGCACGTTGCCGACGTAGACCCGCGCCACGTCCTTGACCTGCACCGGAACGCCGTTCGCCTGGGTCAGGACGATGTTCTCGATGTCGCCAACGTGCCAACCCTGGGTCAGATCCTGCGAGCCGCCGCTGTCGATCAGGCCGACGCCGCGGATGTTCACCGACTGCTGGCCGAAGTTGATGGTGCGGCCGCCCACGTTGATGTTCGAATTGCCGATCGCGGCGACGACCTGCGGGACCGTGATGGAATAGGCGTCGAGCTTGCTCAGATCCAACTCGACTTCATATTCCTTGGTAGTGCCGCCCCAGGTGTTGACTTGGACGACGCCCGGCACGGTGAGCAGCCGGCGCTGCAGCACCCAGTCCTGCACCGTGCGCAGGTTGCTCAGCCCGAAGTTGGGCGGCCCCACCAGTTGATAACGATAGATTTCGCCGACCAGGCTCGACCCCTGAATCTGCGCCTGAACGTTGTTGGGAAGATTGACGTTCTGCTGCAGGCTGAGCGCGGCTTGCGTGAACGCGAAGTAATAATCGACGCCGTATTTGAAAGTGACCCGCACGAACGAGAGGCCGTAAAACGACGTGGAGCGGATGTTGTCGACGCCGGGCGTGGGCGCGAGCCCGACTTCCATCGGGATGGTGTAGTAGCGCTCCATTTCCTCGGCGGAGAGGCCGGACGCCTGCGCGGTGATCTCCAAAATCACCGGCGCCGGGTTGGGATAGGCCTCGATGTTGAGCTTGGTGAAGGCGAAGAGGCCCCCGCCCACGAACACCAACAGGCACAAGAGGACGATCGGACGCCGCGTCAATCCGAACGCGAGGACGGACTTGATCACGGCGGGCCTCAATCGGTCGGGCGGACTTCAGGCGTGCATAGAGCGTGATGACTTTTCTTCGAATCGTCATCACGCTCTAATTTATTTTTGGAGCATGATCTTTCCGAAAACCGGTTCCCACTTTTCGGGATCATGCTCTAGCGTGACGCCGTCGTGAGCGCGTTGCTCAGGAACAGCGCGCCGTCGGTGGCGATAAGTTCGCCCGCCTGCAAGCCTTCGAGGATCTGGTGATAGCCGTCGCGCTGCATTCCGATCTTGACCGTGCGCCTGACGAAGTGGCGGCGGTCGGCCGTGACCCAGACGGTCATGGTGCCGTCGCCCTCGCGCACCACGCCGTTGACCGGCACCGCGACCGACTTGACCGGGTCGCCGGTGCGGATGACGAAATTGGCGAACATGCCCGAGCGCAGTTCGTGGCGCGGATCGGTCACCTCGGAGCGGACCAGGGCGCGATGGGTGTTCGGATCGACCATTTGCGAAATGGTCGATATGCGGCCGTCGTAAACGCGGTCCGGGAAGGCCTTCACCTTGACCGTGACCTGCTGGCCGACGTTGAGCGCGGGAACATCGGTCTCCGCCACGTTGGCGATCATCCACATGGTCGAAATATCGGTGACGGTGTAGGGCGCCGGCGGGTTGCCCGGCTGCACGAACAATCCGGGCGCCGCATTGCGCGCGGTGACTCGCCCTTCGATCGGACTCTTGATCTGCAACACGGGATCGAGGCGGCGGTCGGCGATAACGCGGTCGATCTCCTCGTCGGTCTTGCCGAACAGCCGAACATTGTCGCGCGCCGCCTTGAGCGCGCCCTCGGCGGTCTGTTGGTCGGCGGTTGCCTGCTCCAGATCCTTCTGGGCGATGGCATGCGTTTGAAACAGTCCCTTGGCGCGGTTGAGCGCGCGCGTGGTCAAATCGAGCACTCCGGCGGCGGAGATAAGGGTCGATTCCGCCTGGATGAGGTCGGGGCTGTCGATGGTGAACAGGCGGTCGCCCTTCTTCACCTCGTCGCCGACACGCGCGAACAACTCGATGATGCGGCCCTGATAATTCGTGAATACCTGGGTCGACATTTCCTCGTTGAAATCGATGCTGCCGACGGCTTCCTTCTCGACCGGGAAGAGGCGCTCGCCCGCGGGCTCGACCTTCACCGAGGCCAATTGCGTTTCCGAGATCACAACGCTTTTGGCCGGATCGCCGGAGCCGCTCACCGTCGGTGCCGACGGGTCGCTCTTCTCGGGCGCGGCGGCCGCGCTCGTTGCCGCGAGGTCGTGCCGCAGCCAGTCGGCGAAGAAAAAGCCGACGCAGGCCCCCGCGGCGACCAGCACCAGGGCCGCCGCCAGCACCGCAGTGAGCTTGGTTGTGCGCAAGTCGAAGCGCATGGGTGGAACCGCGCCAATATTGTTTTACGCTGACGCGACATGCCCATGACGCCGACCGCGGGTCCACTGTGACGAATCACAGTTCCACGGCGGGTCGCCCGCACCTAGCATACGGGATCGGGCCTGGATAAGGAGGCGGGCGGGCCGGCGGGGCCGCTCCGGGGGAAATTTCAATGTCCTCGCGTCTAGTGTCCCGATTCCGAAGTTCGCCTGAGTTTACGGCACGCTCCGTGGCGAACTTCGGAATCGAAGGACACTAGCAACGCTATGATTCTAGTGCCGCTTTGAACCCGAAGTTCGCATACCGGCCTGGCGGCAATTGTGGTGCGAACTTCGGGTTCGCGGCACTAGTGCCCGTCGCGGTCGGCCTGACCGCCGCGGCCGTTCTGGCCGGCTGCGCGGTGGGCCCCGACTTCGAGCGCCCCGCGCCACCGGACGCGACGCGTTACAGCCGCGAGCCGCTGGGCGCCGGAAGCGCCTCGGCGCCGGTCGCCGGCGGCGAAGCCCAGAAATTCGTCACCAACATGCGCATTCCCGACCAGTGGTGGACGCTGTTCCGCTCGCGCGAACTCAACGGCCTGATCGAACGGTCGATCAAGGCGAACCCCAGCCTGGAACAGGCCATCGGCGCCTTGCGCGTCGCGGAGGAAAACACGCGCGCGCAGGAAGGAAAGTTCTTCCCCCTCGTGCAGGGCAACTTCAGCGCCAATCGCCAGCTGGTGCCGCCGACCCTCTCCTCGCCGCTCGCGAACAACGCCACGCTGTTCAATCTCTACACCGCCCAGGTGCTGGTGACCTATACGTTCGACGTGTGGGGGCTTAATCGGCGTCTCGTCGAGTCGCTGCAAGCCCAGGCCGACTCGCAGCATTTCTTCGTGGAAGCGGCTTACCTGACCTTGACCTCGAACCTGGTCACCGCCGCGATCCAGGAGGCCTCGCTGCGCGAGCAGATCCGCATCACCCTCGACCTGATCAACATCAACACCACCGCGCTCAAGACGCTGCGCGACCGGGAGCAACAAGGGGAGAGTTCGCACGTCGACGTCGCCGCGCAAGAGGCGGCGCTGGCGCAAATCAATGCGACGCTGCCGCCTTTGCGCAAGGCGCTCGCGCAGCAGCGCAACCTGCTCGCCGCCTTGGCCGGACGCTATCCGAGCGAGGAGCCGCCGGAGAAATTTACGCTCGCCCGGCTGCGGCTGCCGCGCGAGCTGCCGGTGAGCGTGCCGTCGAAGCTGATCGAGCAGCGCCCCGACGTGCGCTCGTCGCAAGAGCTGCTGCACGCCACCGCCGCGCAGGTCGGCGTGTCGATCGCCAATATGTTGCCGAACTTCACCATCAACGCCAACGGCGGCTACACCGGGCCGCAACTCGCCAACCTGATTTCGCCGAACAGCGCGTTCTGGAGCGTGACCAACAGCGTCACCCAGACGCTGTTCGACGGCGGCACGCTGCTGCATCAGAAACGCGCCGCGGAGGACGCCTTCGATCAGGCGGCCGCCTCCTACCGCGGCACCGTCATCACCGCCCTGCAGAACGTCGCCGATAGTTTACGCGCGATCCAGCAGGACGCTCTCCTGCTCAAAGCGGCGGTCGCGGCCGAACGCGCCACCAAGGCCAGTCTCGACCTCATCACCCAGCAATATCAGGAAGGGCAGATCAATATCCTGCTGCAGCTCTCCTCGCAGCAGAACTGGCTGCAGGCGAGGCTTAACGTGGTGCAGGCGCAGGCCGCGCGCCTCTCCGACACGGTCGCTTTGTTTCAGGCGCTCGGCGGCGGCTGGTGGAACCGGCCGCCCGATTCACCGACCGCGCCGATTTACATCGGGGCCGACAAGCAGCCGATCGGCACCTTCGCGACGGAACCGCCTTGGCGGCAGCCGCCCTGGGCAATTCCGCCGACGCAACCGCCGCAAGTCACGGCGCCGCCGGCCGCCGCACCGCCGCCGTTGCAATAACCGGCCGTGCATTTACAAATGGCCTTCCCGCGCTCACGGCATTGACGGCCGCACCGGCGAACCTCCAAGACCGACGCATGATGACATTCGAAGTTCCGCCGCGGCCATTGCTTCGTCGGGTCGCCGCATTCGGCGCAGTGTTCGCTCTATCGGCGCTTGCCTTGACTCTTGTCTATTATCCCGACCTGTCGCGAGAGGGCGCCATTTTCGTCCTCTCGGATCATTTGTTTTACGTTTCTAGTTACCTCGCGTCCCGGCGTTTCGGATCGTGGATGGATCTGCAGAGTTTTCCATTCGGTCAAGGCTTTGGAATATTCCAATTCCCTGCACTTCCACACCCATTCTGGTGGATCTGGGAGCTGACGAACTCCGATCAGCTCGCCTACCTTGTCGCCATGTTTGTTCTGTTCGGCGGCGTGCTGACTTACTATTTAAGTTTAAGGGGAAAGAGCATATTTTGGGCCATTTTCGCCGCCTTGGTATGCGGTACCGCGGTGTTCAACAATTTCATCATGGCGGATTACTTCAGCGCGGTAATGCCGCAGACGTATTTCCAGACGGGAGTCGCCTATTTCGGGTGGGCGATTCTGCTCGGCTTCGGCCCGCGCTCGACCCGGTGGTTGTTGTTAGGCATCGCTCTTGTCTGCTTTGCGATCGTGATGGATTGGCCTTACGCGGTTTTCTTGATCCCTTTTATGCTGCTCAGCGCCGGTGTTGCGCTTGTGACCCTTGGCGGCGCCGCCGCCGATCTGCATGCAGCAGGGCGGCGCGTGGATTGGCGCCAGGCGTTTGTGCTCGTCGGTGCCGCCGTGGTTGCCGGAGCGCTGCTCCTGTGGCCGATTTACACCGCTTACGATTCCTTCACGTTGATGTCGCTGCGTCTTTGGGGGCACGCCTTCATGCCGCATGAAGCAAGGCACTCGCTGCTCATCTGGGGAGGTGCGCCGGACTGGAGGTCTGCCGCGATCCTCGGCTGGACCGGCCTGTTGGCGGCAATCTACCACATCTGGCGCGATCGATCGCGCCTGCTGGTTCTTTCGCTCGGCCTCGTGCTTATACTTTCGGTACTCGCATTTTTCGACAATGATGCCGCCGGCTCGAACGTTTATTGGCCGCTTCCCTATCTTGGTTATTTCGAGCGACCGCTCATTCCGCTGTATGTAATCTTGTTTATGGCGGCAAGCGAAGATGTGATCTCACGGTACGCCCAACGATTTTTGCGTGGCTTTAAACCGATCGACATGTCCGGCATTTCCGGGATTAGACCGACGTCTTTGCTCTTGTTGATTACGGCAGCGGGCGCAGTTGCCGCATTTGCCGGCCTCGCATGGGCGGCCTGGCCCGGCGATCTTGACGAGGTTATTTTTCGCAAGACCACCAACGACCGCCGGTCCGAAAGCTTCGTGAACGATCTTTCGCTTCCGCGCCCTGTCTGGCCGCTCTACTCACCTTATTTCTACGACGGCACGTCGAACCTGGCTATCACTGTCTGCCCACAGGTCAACCCGCGTCCATACGATAATTATTGTTTGTTTATGCTCAATATTCATTCGACGCCTAACGCGGTTGAAATCCAGAACATCATCGACATTCAATTTCCCGTCATCCAAAACCAAATGATCGGATCAATATCGCGTTCCTTGATCGATCATTCGCTTCTCGGTCCGTTGATGAAATCGTTTGGCATTCGCTACGTCGCAGTCGACGGCCACTGGCCATCCGCGCTGAAATACCTCAAAACGTTCGACCAGGAAGTATCTCTGATCGACCTTGGCTCGATCCAACCGGAAGATCTCTCAATCAAGCAGGTTCTGATGGCGCCCTTCACCGCCGAGGATGCGGTTGCGGCGCGTGTCGAGCATAGGGCCATCGTGCATGACCAGGAGAGCTTTCGTGAGAACCAAAACCTGTCTGCCGTAGACCGGGTGGACATGGGATATAGGCCAGGCGCCATGGCAATCCGGGCCCATTCGCAAGGAGATGCGGTGCTGCTTTTGCCGTTTCAATTTTCCAACTGCCTTGCGCTTGATAATTTGGGTAAGAACCGGGCCCGGCTGATACGCGTCAATGGAGCGCAGGCGGCGCTGTCGTTCGCGCAGGAGGCCGACGTCATCGTTCGCAACGAGTTTCGCTTGTTCGGCCAGCCGACCTGCCGGTATCGCGACTTCGTCGAGGTATTTCGCCTTGGCCTCTACCCGGCGAAAACGATGGACGAAATGACCGAGGGATATCGGGTGCCGCTGCTGATGCGGTGGTACCTGGCCGGCCGCATCAAGAAGCGAGATCGGCTGTTGGCGCACAGCGACTGAGCAACCATGGTGGGCACGCGCGCCCATCGGCGCGCTTAGCCCACCCTACGGAGCTGTGTTATTGCACGGTCTCGCCGTGCAGGTTGACGTCGAGGCCTTCGACCTCGATTTCCTTGCCGACCCGCAAGCCGATGAAGACGTCGACCACCTTGAGGATGATCAGGGAAACGATGGCGTCGTAGATCGCGACCACCAGCACGCCCTTGATCTGATTGATCACCTGGATGCCGTTGCCCTCGATCCATCCCGCCGTTCCGCCGTAGGCCTGGATGGCGAATACGCCGGTGAGCACGGCGCCGGCCGCCCCGCCGACCGCATGCACGCCGAAGCAGTCGAGCGCGTCGTCATAGCCGCAGGCGTGCTTGAGCCAGGTCACGGCGGCGTAGCAGAGAATACCCGCCACGATCCCGATCACGAGCGAGCCGACCGGCCCGACGAAACCGGAGGCGGGCGTGATCGCCACGAGACCGGCGACCGCTCCCGAGCAGATCCCGATCAGGGTCGCCTTGCCGCGGTGCGCCCATTCGAAAAACATCCAGGCGAGGCCGGCGGCGGCGGTCGCGATTTGGGTGACCGTCATGGCCATGCCGGCCTGCATGCCCGCCGAGGTCGCCGACCCGGCGTTGAAGCCGAACCAGCCGACCCACAGCAGCGACGCGCCGATGAAGGTCAGCACGACGTTGTGCCCGGGCGCCGTGTCCCGGCGCGGCCCGAGCATGAGCGCGCACATCAGCCCGGCGACGCCGGAGTTGACGTGCACCACCGTCCCGCCGGCGAAATCGAGCACCTTGGTCCAGGCCGCATCGTTGGTGCTGTTGAGGAAGCCGTCCGGCCCCCACACCCAGTGCGCGACCGGGCCGTAGACGAAAGTCGCCCACAGCCCGATGAACCACAGCATGGCCGAGAACTTCATGCGCTCGGCGAAGGCGCCCGCGATCAGCGCCGGCGTGATGATCGCGAACGTCATCTGGAAGCAGATGTAGACCGTCTCCGGAATGGTCGGCGCGAGCGCACTTGGATTGCCGATGCCCTTGGCCGTGTCGCTTACAATGCCCTGGAGGAAAGCCCGACTGAGCCCGCCGATGAACGCCGTGCCTTCGGTGAAGGCGGTGCTGTAGTTCAGCACCATCCACAACACCGTGACCAGGCAGGTGATGGCGAAGCTCGTCATTACGGTGTCGGCCACGTTCTTCTTGCGCACCATGCCGCCGTAGAAGAGCCCGAGACCGGGAATCGTCATCATCAGCACGAGGGCGACGGAGGTCAGCATCCAGGCGGTGTCGCCGCTGTTCGGGGTGCAATCCTTGAGCGTCTTGGCATCGCAGGCGGGCGGCGTCGCCGCGGCGGCGGGCGCCTCGGCAGCCGGCGCCGTTGCCTGGGCCCAGGACACGTCGGTCAGGGCGACCGTGATGAGCGCGCCAAAAATCAGGCTGCAGACGATTGCCGCCAGCCGGGCGCGGAAGGGTAGCTTGAGTGCCATACGTCGACTCCTGTCCTCAGAAGAAATAGGCGGCGGTCAGAGCGCCAGCTCGTCGAGTTCGCCGGTGCGGATGCGCACGGCGCGGTCGATGCCGAGTACGAAGATTTTTCCGTCTCCGATCTCACCGGTCTTGGCGGCGCCGCTGATGGCCTCGATGATTTTATCCACGCGGTCGGTGGGCGCCGCCACCTCGATTTTCAATTTGGGCAGGAAAGTCACAGCATATTCGGCGCCGCGATAGATTTCGGTGTGGCCTTTCTGGCGCCCGTAGCCCTTGACCTCGGTGACCGTCAGCCCGTGGATGCCCAGCCGGGTGAGAGCATCGCGCACAGAATCGAGCTTGAAGGGCTTGATGACCGCCATGACGATTTTCATGGTTGCCTCCCCGGTTGCACCGCCGCGTGACCCGAGCTAACCACTTGCGTTTGCCCGGTGGGTTCAAGTCCCGTGCCACATGTCGCGATGTGGCCTAAGGCGCTAGAGAACACAGGAATTTTCGAATATGGCACTCCCTCCGGGAGACGCCTGAAACCCCTGGCGCGTAAAAATGCGGCAGGCCGCCTATTTTCTCATCGCCCCCGGCCACGGCGCGGCCTGCCGTGGTCGTAGGCGCCACGGCACGCGATGACAAATGCTATTCCGGGCAAAGCCTTCCGGTCGGCTTTTGCACCTTCCCGGCAGGAAGGCCGGGGCTTGTTAAGTCGACTTCCCAAAGCCGTAGAGCGCCTCGGGGTTCTGCACCAGGATGCGGTTGCGCGTGGCTTCATCGGGAACCCACACGGCGAGAAGATCGAACAGCACGGCGTCGTCGGGCTTGTCCTTCTCGGTCGGATGCGGCCAGTCGCTGCCCCACACCATGCGCTCGGGCGCGGCTTTCGCGTAAGCCTGGGCGACCGGGGTGGCGTCCGCATAAGTGGGCGGCCCGACCTTCGTGTCCTGATACGCGCCGGAAAGCTTCACCCAGGTGCGGCCCTGGTCGATGAGCTTGCGCATCGTCTTGTAGGCGGGAGCGTCGACGCCGGCGTCGCGCGACACGTGCGCCAAATGGTCGAACACCAGCGGGGTCGGTAGCCGCATGAGCAGCGGCTCGATCTCGAGGATCAACTCGGGCTTGGCGTTGATCTGAATGTGCCAGCCGAGATCGTGGATGCGCTTGGCGAGCGGCTCGAGCATCTCGACCGTGGTCGCGCCAGCCTGGACCAGGTTGAAGCGGGTGCCGCGCATGCCAAGCCCATGCAGCCGTTTCAATTCGGCGTCGGTCACGCTGGTGTCGACGACCGCGACGCCACGTACGTTCGGGGCAAGCTGCGCCATTCCGTCGAGGGTCGCGCTGTTGTCGGTGCCGTAGGTCGACGGCGTCACGATCACGTTGCGCGTCGTGCCGATGCGCTTCTGCAGGAGCTTGTAGTCGGAGGGGAGCGCGTCCGCCGGCTTGAGCGTCGCAGTTGGGGCGACCGGAAACCGGCCGTTGTAAATATGCATGTGGCAGTCGCAGGCGTTGGCCGGCGCCTTGGTTTTGGGCGGCTCGGTGCCGGCCGAATACGGCACGGTCTGGGCCTCACTGGTGCGTGCGGCGAACCCGGCGATGCCGGCTACGGCGGCGACCGAAGCTCCCCTGAGGAATTCGCGGCGTGCAAGCATGACTTCCTCCCGACTCTGCGCCGACTAGTGTCCCGATTCCGAAGTTCGCCTGAGTTTCCCGCACGCTCCGGAGCGAACTTCGGAATCGAAGGACACTAGCAACGCTATGATTCTAGTGCCGCTTTGAACCCGAAGTTCGCAACCGGACGCGTGGCACTTGTGGTGCGAACTTCGGGTTCGCGGCACTAGTCGCGGCGGTCGGCGCGACTATAAGCTCAAAAGGGGTCGTTCCAAACCGCACCTCGCTCGACCTTATCTGCCGCATGTTCTTGTCGGCGAACCGGTATCCACTTCGCCGGAACATGCGGTATGCTGCCGCGAAAGAACTTCCGGAGGAGATCGATCCATGCTGTTGAGAATAGTTGCGGTTATCGCCGCCCTTGCCGCCGCCGTACCGGCGACGGCGCAAACCCTCGACAAGATCAAGCAACGCGGGCTTCTCACGGTCGGCAGCAAGGCCGACTACAAACCGTTCGGCTTCCGCGATCCGAGCGGCGCCATCGTCGGGTTCGAGCCGGATCTGGCGAAGGACGTCGCCGACCGCCTGGGCGTGAAACTCGAGCTCGAGCCGGTCGTCTCGTCAAACCGCATGCAGTTCCTGCAGCAGGGCAAGATCGACCTGATGATCGCCACCATGAACGACACGGCGGAGCGGCGGAAGATCGTCGGCATCATCGAGCCCGATTATTACGCCTCGGGCGTCAACGTATTCTTGCTCAAGAAGGCGGGGATCAAGTCCTGGGAGCAGCTCAAGGACCAGAAGATCTGCGCCATCCAGGGCGCCTGGTACAACAAGCCGGTGGCCGAGAAATACGGCGCCGACATCGTCGCCTTCAAGGGCACGGCGGAAGCCGAGGCCGCGCTGACCCAGGGCAACTGCATCGGCTGGGTCTACGACGACACTTTCTTCGCCGACCACCTCGCCGATGCGAAATGGACGGACTACGAGATGCCGCTGGAATCGATCCTGGTCGAGCCATGGGGCCTCGCCGTCAAGCTCGAGGAACGCGACGGCCCGTGGGGCCAGTTCATGGCGAAAACGGTGACCGATTGGCACCGCACCGGCAAACTCATCGAGTACGAGAAGAAGTGGAAAATCCCGCCCTCGGCGTTCCTCAAGAAAATGCACGACGAATCCAAGAGCAAGACGAACTGATTGACGCGCAGCAGATTCAACCGTCATCCTGAGCCTGAGGAGCGCGCAACCATACTCGGCGTCATCCTCTGAGGAGCTCGGCGCAAAGCGCCGAGCGTCTCGAAGGATGGAAGCAAGCTCAGTGCTTGTGGCCATCCTTCGAGACGGTCGCGCGCGAGCGTGCGCGACCTCCTCAGGATGACGCGGAGTTTTGTTGCGCCGTCCGCGAATGATCAATCTCAACCCGCTGTGGGACTGGTTCCGGACGCTGCACGAGACCACCGGCATCAATCTCACCATTTTCTATGATCCGTTCGACCGCGCGCGTTTTTTCAATGGATTCCTGACGTCGCTCCGCCTGATGGCGATCTGTCTGGTGGCGAGCGTCGTCATCGGCGTGGTCGGCGCCTGGATCCAGCGCTCGCGCATCCTGCTGCTGCGGGCGGTCACGCAGGGCTACGTCCAGTTCTTCCGCAACACGCCACCGCTGGTGCAGCTCTATTTCTTCTATTTCGCGCTCGGTTCGTACGTGCGCATGACGACCCCAACGGGCCTGAGCGTGCCGGCTATTTCCAACTTCGAATGGGCGGCGATCGGACTTTCGCTCTACGCCGGCGCCTTCAACATCGAGATTTTCCGCGCCGGCATCGAGGCGGTGCCGCGCGAGACCATCGAAGCGGCCGAGGCGCTCGGCTACAGCCGACTCAAGGCCTACGTCTACATCATCCTGCCGCTCGCCTTCCGCATCAGCCTGCCGGCGCTCAACAACAATCTGGTCAACCTGGTGAAGACCACGACCATCTCCTACGCCATCGCGGTGCCGGAGATGCTCTATGTGGCCAACCAGATCTGGTCGGACGAGCTGAACGTGCCGGAGATGATGAACGTGCTGCTCGTCATCTACGTGTCGCTGGTCGGCCTGTTGGTATTCGTCATGGGACGCTGGGAGCGCGCCATGCGCGTTCCCGGCTATTCGCCGTCATGATTCCAAACGCGACCGACCTGCCGGTGCTCAAGCCGTTCCGGCCCTCTTCACCTCTCCCCGGAGGGGAGAGGTCGGATCGCGAAGCGATCCGGGTGAGGGGGTTCCTTTCCGCTCATGAGTTTGTAACCCCCTCACCCCGACCCTCTCCCCTACGGGGAGAGGGAGAAGGAGCGCTGCGGCTCGGCCCCAGCCATCTTCTCTTCCTCATCGCCGCCCTCCTGCTCGCGGTCGGCATCGGCCAGGCGGCAGCCGCGCCCGCCGCGCCGTCGATCCTCGCGACGCTGATCAAATGGACGCCGCTTTTGGCGCAAGGCTTTGCGCTCAACATCGCCATGAGCTTCCTCGCCATGGGGATCGGCACCGCGCTCGGCTTCGCGCTCGGCCTCGGGCTCATTTCGCTGCATCGCCCGGTGCGCGGCGTTGCCTGGTTCCTCACCGAGTTCTTCCGCAACGCGCCGTGGCTGGTGCTGCTGTTCTATTGCATGCTGCTGCTGCCGTTCGAATTGCGCATCGGCGACACCATCATCCCCCTCCCCGGCTGGATGAAATCGACGCTCGGCCTCTCGCTCGCCGTGATGGCGAATGTCGCCGAGTTGGTGCGCGGCGCGGTAAATTCGATTCCGTTCGGCCAGTGGGAGGCCTCCGAGGCGCTCGCCTTCACCCGCATGCAGACGCTGCGCATGGTGATCCTGCCCCAGTGCATCAAGCGCATGACGCCGCCGTGGATGAATCTCTACGCCATCCTCACGGTGGGTACGCCGCTCACCTCGGTGGTGGGGGTGAGCGAGGCGATGACCTTGACCGGCGATATCCTCGCCGCGGAAAACCGCAGCGAGCTGCTGGTGCCGATGTATCTTTATCTGCTGCTGTGGTTCTTCGTGTATTGTTATCCGATCGCGCGCTTCACCGTGTCGCTCGAACGCCGCTTCCAGGTGCGCTGATGGCCGCGTGGACGCCCGACCAGCCGCTCATCCGCATCCGCGACGTGCATCTTTCGTTCGGCCCGGTGCAAGTGCTCAGCGGGATTTCGCTCGACGTGATGAAGGGCGACGTGATCTGCATCATCGGGCCGTCCGGCGCCGGCAAATCGACCCTGCTGCGCTGCGTCAACGCGCTGGTGCCGATCGACCGCGGCTCGATCCTGGTGGAGGGCCAGGAGGTGCACGACGCAAAGCTCGACAAGCTCGCGTTGCGCCGCAAGGTCGGGATGGTGTTTCAGCAGTACAATCTATTTCCCCATCGCACCGCGCTCGACAACATCATGATGGCGCCGATCCACGTGCTCAAACGCCCGCGCGGCGAGGTCGAGCAGGAGGCGCGCGCGCTCATGCGCAAGGTGCGGCTCGAAGGCAAGGAAGCCTCCTATCCGGGCGAACTTTCCGGCGGGCAGCAGCAGCGCGTGGCGATCGCGCGCAGCCTCGCCATGCAGCCGGACGTAATGCTGTTCGACGAAGTCACCGCCGCGCTCGATCCGGAAACCGTCAAGGAGGTGCTGGTCACCATCCGCGAACTCGCCGAGGAAGGCATGACCTGCATGATCGTCACCCACGAGATGGGCTTCGCGCGCGAGATCGCCGACGAAATCTACTTCACCGACCGCGGCGTGGTGGTCGAGCACGGCCCGCCGGCGGAATTTTTCGCCAACAGCCGCGACCCGCGCACGCGCCAGTTCCTGAGCCAGATTTTGTGAAGCAACTCTTCACTCGTCATCGCCCGCGAAAGCGGGCGATCCAGTAACCACTGACCTTGAAAATAAAACGACGGCCGGTGTCTACTGGATGCCCCGCTTTCGCGGGGCATGACGAGGCAGAGGTTAAGACGAGGTAATCCGCATGCCGCCCACCAACGTCGACAAGCAGAGCCTGCGCGGTTTCCTGCGCATGGTGGAGCAGGATTTTCCCGACGAGATCGTGCGCATCCGCGCGCCGGTCGGGCTCGGGCACGAGACGACCGCGCTGGTGTTCGAGTTGGAGCGCGCCGGCAAGCGGCCGGTGGTGCTGTTCGAGAACGTCAACGGCGGAAAAATGCCGCTGGTGACCAACGTCGCCGCCAACCGGGTGCTGCTCGCCGCCTGCCTCGGCGTGACGCCGGAAGAACTGCCGACCGCGTTTCGCGAGCGCTGCCAGCGCTACATTCCCTGCGAGCTGGTCAAGGAGGCGGCGTGGAACGAGGTGGTGATCGAAGGCGACGCCGTCGATCTGACGAAATTGCCGATCCCGCTCCAGTTCAAGGTCGATGCTGCCCCCTACATCACCGGCGGGCAGCTTTCCGCCCGCGACCCGGTCACCGGCGTCGACACCACCGGCTTCCATCGCTTCATGTTGAAGGACAAGAACCGCCTCGGCGTGTCGCTGCACTCGCGCCGGCGCATGTATGAGTACTACCGCCGTGCCGAGGAAAAGGGCGAGGCGCTGCCCGCGGTCATCACCATCGGCATTCATCCGATCCATTACATGGGCTCGATGGTCTACGCCTATCCGCCCAACGTGCGGAAGTTCGAGATCATCGGCGGCCTGTTCGGTGAGCCTTATCGGCTTGCCCGTTGCGGCACCGCCGACCTCGAAGTGCCGGCCGGCGCCGAGATCGTGATCGAGGGCGAAATCCTCGCCGGCGTGCGTGAGCCCGAGGGGCCGTTCGGCGAGTTCACCGGCTACGCCTCCTACCGCTCGACCCAGAACGTGTTCGTCGCGCGGCGCATCCGCATGCGCACGGACGCTATGTATCACAGCGTCGTTTCCGGCATGTCGCGCGACCACATCCAGGTGTCCTGCATCACCCGCGAGGGCGAGATTCTCAACGCGCTCAAGCGCAACCTGCCAAACGTGCGCGCCGTGCACGTGCCGCACACGACCTGCGGCGCCTTCATGGCGTTCATCTCGATGAAGAAGACCGCCGACGGCGAGCCGCAGATGGCGATGATGGCGACCTTCGGCACCGAGCTTTACACCAAACAGGTGATCGTGGTGGACGACGACGTCGACATTTTCGACATGAACGACGTGCTGTGGGCGGTGGCGACGCGCGTGCGCGCCGAGAAGGACATCGTCCTCATCCCCGGCGCCAAAGGCGCGGTGCTCGACCCGATCTCCGATCCGGAGAATTTCACGCTCACCAAGATGGGCATCGACGCCACCCGCCCGCTCGGCCGCGACTTCGCCGAGCGCCTGGTGATCGAGGACAAGGACCGCGAACGGGCGCGAGCGATTTTGGCGAGCGCGGGGATTAATTTGTAATTCGGCTCGTCACAAAACGGATGCCGTAGGGTGGGCTAAGCGGGCGGAGCAACGCGGAGACCGCGTGCCCACCAACGATGATTGTTTGTTGCTGCTCTGTGGTGGGCACGGCCTTGCGCTACGCGCTGCGGCGTTAGCCCACCCTACGGATCACGTCATCCCGGCGCTGACGAAGGCGAGGTCGGGCTCGTTCTCCAAATTCTGCAGGCGCGCGTAGAGGCGCGTCATGTCGGCCTCGCGGTACTTGCGCGTCGTGCGCATGAACTTGTCGCGCATCTCCTCGGGTGAAAGGGGGTTTGCTGGCGTGCCCTTGAAGTGCTCGACCCGCCGCGTGAACGTGCGGCCGTCCTTGAGCGTGACCGCCACCGTGCTGGCGAGCGCCCCGTGCGCTTCCGGGTCGACCGTGATGGTCACGCGCGACGCGAGCGCGCGGATGTCGGGATCGCGCACCGCCGCGTCGGTGAACGCCTGCGGATCGCGCGCGTCGCGATAGAGCGCGAGCGCCACGCAGAACGGCACGCTATATTGCGCCATCATCAGGTCGGCGGGCGCCGGGATGTTGTTGACCCTGGCGACGCGCTCCTCGCCGGCGATCGCAATCGAAGACACGTCGGCGCCGGCAAATCCGTGCGCGTCTTTGAGTTCTTCGATCGCCTGCACCGGCGTGTGCGCGGTGATGTGCGCGGGAAAGCGCTTGAGCAGGATCGACATCGTCACGTAGTCGCGCCCGAGGCCGCGGGTCAGCTCGCTCGCGTCGTATTCGTTGCAGAGAACTTTCAGGAACCCCGCCTCCCCTTCGATCGCGCTCACCGGGCCGGTGAAGCCGTCGGCCGCGAGGCTCGCGGCGAGCACGCCGCCCTCGGCGGCGCGGCCGAGGTGCAGGCGCTTGACCATGGCGCCGGTCCCCGAGCGCGCGAATTCCAACAAACCGCCGGCGGTCGAAGCCGCGATGCCGATCGCGTTGGTCATCTTCCCGGCGTCGAACTGCATCAGCCGGCCGCAAGCGACTGCGGCGCCGAGCGGGCCGGTGGTGCCGGGCGCGTGGAAGCCGCGCCGCTCGTTCGAATGTTTGGTGGCGCGGCCGATGCGGATCATGGTCTCCCAGCCGGCGACCGTGGCGGCGATGGTTTCGCGCCCGCTCAATCCGCGCTCCTGCGCGAGCGCCAGCGCCGCCGTGAAGGAGGTCGCGCCGGGATGGCAGCCGGAATTGGGCTGGGTGAGGTTGTCCATCTCGAACGCGTGCGCCATGGCGCCGTTGGCGAGCGCCGCCGCCGGCGCGTGCACATGCACGTCGCCCGCGCCGAGGATGCGGCTGCGCCCGCCCGCCCCGTTGCGTTTGGCGTAGTCGACGACGATGCGGCTCCACGGCAGGTCGTAGCCGAACAGGATCACGGCGACCGTATCGGCGATGCAATCCTTGGCGCGCTGCACGACCGCGGGCGGGAGATCCTCGTATTTCACCGCCGCCGCGTATTCGGCGAGCTGGATGGTTTCGTTGGCCATCGGTGATCTTACCCCCCGCTGCGCATTTTTCTTCGTCGGCGAATGGCGAGTAGCGAATGGCGAATAGAAGGAGCGGTCTCACCTAAACCATTCGCTATTCGCCATTCGCTATTCGCTCAACTTGGCGGTCTCGCCGCAAACGCCGAGCCGCGCACGCACATGCGCCCGCGCGAATCCTGCCACAGCTTTTCGCGCGCGTGCAGATGACCGAGGGCGCGCGCCACCGTCTGGAAGTCATACGTCGAAAAACGCTCGGCGATGTCGGTGTAATAAAGCGGCTCGGCGCCGATCGCGTCGAGAATGCGTTGCGCGAGCGTCGCGACCTCATCTTGGCCGGCAGCCTTTCCGGCCTGATCTGCTTTCCCGCCGAGATACGCATCGATGCGCGCGCGGTCCGCATACGCATAGGCGATGCGCTCGTAACGTTCGCGCGGCACGCCTTCCGGAATCGTCGCGTCGATGCCGATTTTGGCGGTGGTCGGCACCACGCCGGGCGGTGTCGGCGCGAGACTCGGGTCGAGCGGCTTGCCGCGCGCGTTGGTCACGATCAGCACGTCGCGGTCGCCTTGCACGCGCGTGGCGATCGCCCATTCGACGTCGGTCGGATCGAACACGTCGATGTCGTCGTCGACCACCACCACGTGCTTGAGGTCCATCACCGAGAGCGTGGCGAGCAGCGCGTTCTTGGCCTCGCCCGGTTGTTTTTTGATCGAGATCACCGCGTGCCAGAAGGCGCAGCCGCCGAGCGTGACGTTGATGTCCTTGACCGTGACGCCGGCGGTGCGCAGCGCCTGGCGGATCGCCGTGTAGCGGGTCGGCGCCGCGAGCCAGGTGTTTTCCCACGGCATGTGCAGCGCATAGTAGAGCGCGTCGCGCCGGCGCGCGATCGCCTTGATGCGCACCAGCGGGTTCCAGTGCAGCCCGCCCATCAGCCGCGTGAACTCGCCGAAGCGGCCCTCGGGCCAGGTCCAGCCGGTCGGCAGGATTTCCGCCTCGAGCACGATTTCCGCGTCGGCGATGTAGGGCAGATCGATCGTCTCGCACGGCGCGAGCGCCACCGGCTCGCCGCGCAACCCGCCGGCGATCGCCATTTCGTCGACCCCGAGCGGCGCGCGAAAGCCCGAGCCCATGATCTCGATCGGATGCGTGCCGATGGAAATGGAAATCGGGCACGGCCGGCCCGCCTCGTAGGCGCGCTGCGCGAACAGCCGCATGTTGTTGGGCGTGACGACGTCGATGCCGGTGAGGTTCTTCTCTTTGACGATGAAGCGGTAGATGCCGCTGTTGATGCCCAGCTCGGGATCGCGCGCGATGACGACCCCGGCGGTGATCACCGGGCCGCCGTCGTAGATCGAGCACATGGGGATCGGCAATTTGTAGAGGTCGACGTCGTCGCCGACGGTCACGACCTCGCGCACCGGCGCGCCCTGCACCTGCTTGGGCGGGATCGGGTGATCGATCGCGTGCTTGAGCTTGCCCTCGATGTCGCCGTAGCTCGCGCAGCCCATGGACATGGTCGCGCGCTCGCGCGTGCGGATGAGGCCGGAGACGACCGGAATGTCGTAGCCGATCACGTCGTGGAAACAGAGCGCGGTCTTTGCCTGGTCGGTCAGCGTGGCGATGTGGCGGATGTCGACCGGCTGATGCAGGTCGACCAGCTCGCCCTCCTGGCGCAGCCGGTCGAGAAACTGGCGGAAGTTTTCCTGCATCCGAGCGTCCTCACTTTTTCTTCAAGGCGACTAGTCGGGCGGCCATGCGCCTCTTGTGCTCTTCAAGAGTCATGCCTTCACCGCGCGCTAGCTCGGCCAACGCTTCATCGACGTAAGGCTTGGCCCACGACAAATCATCATTCTCCTCGATGGAACGTTCGGCTAGACGTTCATCGATGAGCTGACGAGCGGCATCTTCGATCGAAGCAAACTCGCCACGCGTGACAAAGGCTTGTAGCTGCGGGACCTGTTCCGGGCTGAGGGTAATGGTCATGGACGTCCTATAGCATATGCAAGCGGCCGATGGATTGGCGACCGTTTCAACTGACTGGGCAAGCCGCTGCGCTCTGGGCTAAGTCAGGGGCGCAAAGGGTGGGTGTATGACCGATCCGAAGAAGATGAAGGCGCTGGTGCTGCGCCAGCACGGGGATCTCGACCAGTTGCAGGTGGTCGCGGACCACCCGATGCCGCGGGCCGACGAGGGGCACGTGGTCATCCGCGTGCGCGCGTCTTCGTTCAACTACCACGACGTGTTCACCGTGCGCGGGATGCCGGGCATCAAGGTGCCGCTGCCGGTCGTCATCGGCCTCGACATGGCGGGCGAGGTCGCCGAGGTCGGGCCGGGCGTCGCCGGCTGGAAGCCGGGCGACCGCGTGCTGGTCAATCCGCTCAACAAGAAGAAGGGGCTGATGGGCGAGATGCTCGACGGCGGCATGGCGCAATACTGCCGGGTCGCCGCCGACCAGCTCATCGCCATGCCGGCGAAGGTGAGCTTCGAGGACGCGGCGGCGCTGCCGGTCGCCTATGGCACCGCGCACCGCATGCTGATCACGCACGACACGGTGAAGGCGGGCGAAAAGGTGCTCGTGCTGGGCGCGAGCGGCGGCGTCGGCACCGGCTGCGTCATCCTCGCCAAGATGCTCGGCGCCGAGGTGATCGCCTGCGCGAGCAGCGAAGAAAAACTCGCCCGACTCAAGGAACTGGGCGCCGACGAGGTCGTCAACTACAAAGAGGTCGATTTCTCCAAATGGGCGGTCGAGCGCTACGGCAAGCCGCAGCGCCGCAGCTACGAGGGCGGCGTCGACGTGGTGATCAACTTCACCGGCGGCGATACTTGGCACCCGTCGCTGCGCTGCCTCAAGCGCGGCGGCAAGCTGTTGGTGTGCGGCGCCACCGCCGGCTACGATCCCAAGGAAGATTTGCGCTATGTGTGGAGCTTCGAGTTGAAAATCATCGGCTCGAACAGCTTCTATGACGAGAATCTCACGGCCCTGATGGACATGATCGCGCAAGGCAGGATGCGCCCGCTGATCGAGAAGGTGCTGCCGCTCGAACAGGCCGCCGAGGGCTTGCGCCTGATCCGCGACCGCGAGGTGATCGGCAAAGTGGTGGTTGCGCCGTGACCATTTTTCCTTCCTCGTCATCGCCCGCGAAAGCGGGCGATCCAGTAAACACCGCGCGTTGGCGTAGGCACCGTCTCGCCTCACCTCGCGGTCATGGATTACTGGATGCCCGCTTTCGCGGGCATGACGACCTCATTTGGGGTCGCGCATGTCCGAACAACTAACGCCGGAAGAAGTCGAGCAGCTGGTGCGGCGCAGCCCGTTTCATCAGTGGCTCGGCATCAAAGTGCTTGCGGTGCAGGAGGACGGCGTCGAGCTGAAAGCGTCGTGGCGCGAGGAATGGGTCGTGCATTCGGAGCGCCGCTATACTCATGGCGGCATTCTGGCTTCGTTGGTCGACGTGGCGGCCGACTGGGCGATGGTGACACGCACCCGGCGCGGCGTGCCGACGATCGACATGCGCGTCGATTATCACGCCGCCGCCATGCCGGGCGATCTGATCGCGCGCGGCCGCATCGTCAAATGGGGCAATACGTTCTCGGTGGCCGAGGCGCAGGTGTTCGACGAAAGCGGCAAGCTGCTCGCCAGCGGCCGCGGCACCTATTTCACCGCGCCGCCGAAGGCATAAGCTTCCGTGCAACAAATTCAACGTCATCCTGAGGAGGCCGCTCGCAGCAGCGAGCGGCCGTCTCGAAGGATGGCAACAAACTCCGTGCTCGCTTCCATCCTTCGAGACGCGCGCCTTCGGCGCGCTCCTCAGGATGACGTCGAGTTTGTTGCGCGGCATAACACGATAGTGCGTCGATAATGCCCTCCTTCACCAACCTCGGCGATCTCGTCCGGCGCGAGCGCGATCTCGACAAGGTCGCGCTGATCGATCTCGGCGGCGAGCAAGCGCCGCGCGAATTTTCCTATCGCCGGCTCGACGCCATGGCGAACGGCGTGGCGCGGGCGTTGCTTGCGCGAGGGCTCAACCGCGGCGAGCGCATCGGCATCCTCTCGGCCAATCGCGCCGAGTTCCTCGCCGCCTACAACGGCATCCTCCGCGCGGGACTGATTGCCGTGCCGGTCAATTTCAGATTCCCGCCGGCGACGGTCGCGTTCATCCTGCGCGACGCCGGCGCCAAGCTCGTGTTCTGCGACCCGCCGCGGCGCAAAGATGTCCCGGCCGAGATGCCGGTGGTGAGCTTCGGTGCCGACGGCGCGGAAGGTTTCGACAGTTTCCTCGATAACGGCCGGTTCGACGCGGTGGCGCCCGCGCCCGACGAGCCGGCGATGTTTCTCTACACCTCCGGCTCGACCGGCAAGCCCAAGGGCGTCGTTCTTTCGCACCAAAGCCACATCTGGGTCGTCGAAACGCGGCTCGGCAGCCAGGACCTCGCGCGCCATTGCTATCTGATCGCCGCGCCGCTCTATCACATGAACGCGCTCGCGCTCGCGCAGTTGGCCTGCGCCGCGCATGCCACCATCGTGTTGCAGCCGCAGTTTTCCGCGCCCGCCTACATCGAGGCGATCGGCCGCTATGCGATCACCTGGCTCACGGCAGTGCCGCCGATGATCGCCATGATGCTGCGCGAGCGCGAGCTGGTGGCGCGCACCGATTTGTCCGCGGTCGAGTTCGTGCGCATGGGCTCGGCGCCGGTGACGGCGAGCCTGATGCAGGCGCTGCACGCCGCGCTGCCGCGCGCGGCGGTGACCAACGCCTACGGCACCACGGAAGCCGGCCCGGTGGTGTTCGGCCCGCACCCGGACGGCCTGCCGCAGCCGGAGCTTTCCGTCGGCTATCCGCATCCGGCGGTTGAGTTGCGCCTCGTCGACGGCAATGAACGCGCCGACCAGGGCGTGCTCGAGATGAAGTGCCCGGCCGTGATGCTCGGCTATCACAACCGCCCGGACGTGTCCTCGCCTATCACCGCCGACGGCTTCTACGTGACCGGCGACGTGTTCCGCCGCGACCAAAACGGCTTTCATTATTTCATCGGCCGCACCGACGATATGTTCGTCTCGGGCGGCGAGAACATATATCCGACCGACGTCGAGCGCATGCTCGAGCGCCACCCCGACATCGCCGAAGCCGCAATCGTGCCGGTCGACGACGAGATAAAGGGCCAGAAGCCGGTCGCCTTCGTGGTGCCGGCGCCCGGCCGGAGCTTGAACGAAGCGGAGGTCAAACGGTTCGCGCTCGCTAACGCGCCCGCCTATGCGCACCCCCGCTTCGTCTGGATCATCGACCGGCTGCCGCTCGCCTCAACCAACAAGATCGACCGCGCGGCGCTCAAGACAATGGCCAGCGAGTACGTTCGTAGGGCGCAATAGATAGCGCCCTTGCGTCAGGTGCCCTCCCCCGCAACAATGGCACGAGAATCGAGGCCATCGATGACGCAAACGCCCTTCGAAACCGCGGTCGCCGGCCGGGTCGACGCCATGGTCGACGCGTGTGTCCGTTGCGGCAAATGCGTTGAGGTCTGTCCGGTCACCGGAGCCGCCGGCATGGCCGAGGCGGAGCCGGTCGCCGTCATCACCGGCATCCTCGACATTTTGCGCGCCGGCGAGGGTCCCGAGGCGTCGCGGCAGTGGGCGAGCGCCTGCGTGCTCAGCGGCGAGTGCATCAAGGCCTGCGACTACGGGGTCAACCCGCGCTTCCTGCTCGCCATGGCGCGCGCGAAGATGACGCGCGCGGCAAACGATGAATCCAGCAGACGCCGGGGCGCGGTCGAGGTCTTCCGCAACCAGACCCGCGCCGTGAACGTGCTCGCGCGGCTGCAACTCGACGAGCAGGCCCTCGACCGGCTGGGACAGACGGGGCGCAAGCTCACCGAGCGCCGCGACGGGGAGCCGCCCGATTTCGTTTTCTACACCGGCTGCAACGTGCTCAAGACGCCGCACATCGCGTTGCTCGCACTCGACATCATGGACTCGCTCGGCGTCACCTACCAGGTGATGGGCGGCTCGACCCATTGCTGCGGTGTGCACCAGCTGCGTTCGGGCGACATCGAGACGTTCGGACGGTTCGCGAGCAATACCCTCGACAAGCTGGCGCAGGCCAAAAACGTGCTCTCCTGGTGCCCGAGCTGCCACGTGCAGTACACCGAAATCACCATTCCGGCGATCGAAGCGACGCGCGGGTCTAAGCCGTTCGAGATGACGCCGTTCATGCGCTTTCTCGCCGGCCGCCTCGACGAGCTACGGCCGCTTTTGCGCGAGCGCGTCGACATGCGCATCGCGCTGCATCGTCATCCCGGCATCGCCGGCGCCATGGAGGCGGCGGAGCAAGTGCTGCGCGCGGTTCCCGGCATCGAGATCGTCGAGCTTGGCCAACCCGCCGTCGGCCTGCAGGCCAATTCGATGCGTGCGCTGCCCGCGCTCCGGCGCGAACTGCAGCTCAAGGAGTTGGAGGCCGCGCGCGCGGCGGGCGTCGACGCGCTCGTCGCGGTCTATCACTCCGACCACCGCGAGCTGTGCGCGCACGAACGCGACTGGCCGTTCCGTATTTTGAACGTGCTGGAGATCGTCGGTGCCAGCATGGGGATCGGCGAGGCCGATCATTTCAAGCGGCTCAAAATGATGCAGGACGCCGACGCGATCGTCGCCGATTGCGCGGATTTGATGGGCCAGCACGGCATCGACGCGTCGACCGCCCGCGCCGTGGTCGCCGAGGCGATGCTCGCCGAGCAGCCCGTGCCGTTAGCGAAGAGACCGTAGGGTGGGCTAAGGCCGCCGAAGCCTTCGGCGAAGGCGGGCGTGCCCACCAATGCCTTTCGTTACAAACAAACGCGTGGGCACGCGGCGCGAAGAGCGCCGCTTAGCCCACCCTACGATTTCTACGCGCTGTCGGCTAATCCGACAAAGCTGACCGCAAATCGTGACCGCAAGCCGCGTAAATCTCTATCAAGCGGTCGATGCTGATTCCATTCCTTTGATCGCACGCGAGCGGATGATCAGTCGGCTCAAGTTCGATGAAAGGACGGCGCCTGTCGTCGCGCGGATGCACTTGGCATTTCAGATTGAGTGTATCGGGATATCCCGGCAGTCGATTTGAAAACCAACCGAACCAGGGTCCAAGGGTACAACGATCGTCGCTGTTGAAGTTCTCTGCGTAGATAACAAAATTTCTCTTCGAGAGGCTGGACCATACGCCGAAGGCGAAGAGCCCACCATTTGCGCCCAAAATCGGGATTTCCAGCACGCAGCGGACAAAATAATGCTCGTTTTCGAGAACGCAGAAATCATCGGAAAGGAAGTGCGTCAAACCAGGCGCAAGAGCGGCGTTGGAAATGCGTTCCTTGGCATCGGGCCAAACGGTTGGTTTGTCGAAGGCAATATCAAAAATTCCGGTATGCGTCTGGCCGCACGAGCCACATGTCCAGGAACGATTCTGCAACCGCTTCCATCGACGATCGTCCGCCGGACCAGGATCGATGGTCATGCCTGCTTCTCAATCATCTTCACCACCACCGGCCAATATTCCGTGCGGTAGCCGGCGCGGCTTGCGGCTTGCAACAAATCGCAGGCCGTGCGTGCGCCCTTGGCGTCGACGCCGCCTTGCGCGGCGAGGTCGAGCGCGAGCGAGATATCCTTAATCGCGTAATCGACCGGAAAAGCGTCCGCGGGAAAGACGCCCGGCACCATCGCCTTGAGGCCGTGGTTGCGCAGCGCGAAGCTGTCGGAGGAACCCTTCGACATCACCTCGAACAGGAGCTTGCCGTCGACGCCGGCGCGCCGCGCGATGGTGAGCGCCTCGGCCAGCGCCTGCCCGGTCATGAACAGCACCATGTTGTTGAGGATTTTCACCACCTGGCCGGCGCCGTGGCCGCCGCAATGGGTGACTTCGGTGCCCATGCAGGAGAGATAAGGGCGCAGCGCCTCGCACGCTTCGGCCGGTCCGCCCACCATGATGCTCAACGTGCCGTCGTGGGCGGCTTGCCGGGTGCGGGCCACCGGCGCGTCGAGAAACGTGAGCCCGCGCGCCGCAAGCTTCTCGCCCAGCTCGCGCATCAGCTTGGGCGGGCTCGTGCTCATGTCGACCACGGTGTGGACGCGCCCGCCGGACGCCACGATGCCGCCCGCACCGAGGCACACCTCCTCGACCTCGCGCCCGCTCGGCAGCGAAAGAAAGATCACGTCGGCGGCCGCGGCCACCTCGGCAACGCTGGCGCAGGCCTTGAGCCCGCGCCCCGCGAGCCGCTCGACCGGCGCGCGCTTGACGTCCGTCCCGTAGACCGGCCGGCCGGATTTTGCGAGGAGATTGGCGCACATGGGCTCGCCCATGACGCCGAGCCCGATGAAGCCGAGGGTGTCGACTGGTTTCATGGCGCATCACCCGTTGTTTGTTGGCTCGCCATCATCGGCTCGCAGCACCAGCGCGTCGACGGCCGTGACGCCCTGCCCCTGCGCGCGCACAATGAGCGGATTGATCTCCGCCTCGACGATGGTCGGGTCGGTGCCGAGTTGCGACAGCGCGGCGATCGCTTGCGCCAGAGCGTCGAGATCGCCCGGCGGCTGGCCGCGGAAGCCGGAGAGCGCGCGGATGCCTCTCAGCTCGCCGATCATCTCGCGCGCGGATGCAACATCGATCGGCGCAAGCCGCAGCACGCGGTCGCGATAGATTTCCGTGAGCACGCCGCCCATGGCGAGCATCACCAGCGGCCCGACTTCCGGCTCGACCCGATAGGCGATCAGCACTTCGCCGACGCCCGTCACCATCGGCTGCACCAGCACGCGCTCGACCGTCATGCCGCGCTGTCGTTGCACGTTCTCACGCAATTCGGCGACCGCGCGCACGAGAGCCGCTCCATCGGCAATGTTGAGCGCGACGCCGCCCACGTCGGTCTTATGCGCGATGTCGGCCGCGAGCACCTTGGCGGCGACCGGATGGGCGAACGGCAGCGCGGGCGCCGCGGCGAGACTCGCGTCGAGCGCGACCGCCGGCGCGCGCGGCACGCCGACGCGGTCGAGCAACGCATAGGCGGCAAGCTCGTCGAGCGCGCGCGGCTTGCCGGCGGCCGGCCGCGGCGCCGGCGACCACGGCACGGGCGCACGCCGCGTCAGCGCCGCCGCCACGCCGTCGGCGCAGGATTCCGGCGTGCGGAAGTTGGCGACGCCCGCCGCCGTGAGCAACGCAAACGCCTCGGGCGCGTCCGGCGCCACGAACGCCGCGAGCGGGCGCGGGCCATGGGCGCAGTCGGCGATCGGCCGCACCGCCAGGTTCGGATTGAGGCGCGCCGACGAGCCCACCACGGCGACAACCAGATCGAACTCGGGCGCGGCGAGCAGCGTGTCGAGCGCGGCCTTCATGATTTCGTAGCGGGCCCCGGCCAGCGTCAGATCGACGATGCGGCCGGCCTCGACCGCGACGTGGGCCGCCGCGAGCTGCGCCAATGTTTGTTGCGACGGCGGCGCCACCTCGATCCCGCGCCGCGCAAGGCGGTCGACCACCATGGCCGCGGCGCCCCCCGTGGTGGTCACCACGCCGACCCGTGGCGCGCGCTCTCTTGCGCGCGGCGCCACGCGGCGCAGCAGCGGCATGGCTTCGATCATGCCTTCGAAGGTGTCGACCCGCGCGATCCCGCAGGCGGCGAAGAACGCGTCGGCCACATCGTCCTCGCCGGCAAGCGCGCCGCTGTGGGTGACCGCGAGTTCGCGCGCCTCGGCCGAACGGCCGAGCTTGTAGGCGACCACCGGCCGACCGCGCGCGGCGGCGGCTTGCGCGAAACTGCGCAGCGCGTCGGCCTGGCGGATCGTCTCGAGAAACAGCAAATAACCGTCGATGCCGGGATCATCGAGCGTCGCCGCGCAAATTTCGCCGATGCCGAGATCGACCTCGAGGCCGGCGGAGACGAGCGCGGCGAAGCCGATGCCGCGCGCCTTCCCGCGCGCCGCGAGCGCGCCGATGATGCTGCCGCTGTGGGACGCGGCGAAAACCCGCCCGACCGGCCAATCCGGCTCGCCGAAGGAGGCATTGGCGGTGAGCATGAGACGCGCGCGCAGGTCGATCACCCCCAGGCTCGAGGGGCCGATGACACGCACCCCGGTTTCTTCGGATACTTGTTTCAGCTGCGCCGAACGCGCCGCACCGACGCCGCCGGCCGTAGCAAAGCCGTCGGCGAGCACGGTGACGAGCGGCACACCGAACTTGCCGCACTGCGCGACCGCATCGACCACGGCCTCGGTCGGGACCAGCACGTAGGCGTGGTCCGGCACCTCGGGGAGCGCCTCGACCGACGGCCAGGCGCGCTCGCCGAGCACCGTGCTCCGGCGCGGATTGACCGGATAAATCGTGCCGGCGTAACCGCCGCGGCGCAGGAAGGTGAGCGGCCGCGCTGCGTTCTTGGTCGCGTCGTCGGAGGCGCCGATCAGCGCGATCGAACGCGGATCGAGCAGCTTCTGCCGCAGCGCGGCGGGGTCGGCGAGGCGAGCGGTTTTCCGTGTCAACATGTCGGCTGTTCCATACCACCGCGAAGCTGGCCGGCCTATGATTCCGCCGAACCCAGGTGATTCGCGGAGCAGGGCTATGGACGGCCAGGAAATCTTCGAGCGTCTTACCAATTACGACGGCTTGCCTGTCGAGGCGATCCGCGCCGCCGAAGCGGATCGGGCCGCCGTGGTTCCGGCATTCCTGGAGGCAATCCAGACCTTCATCTCTGCAAGCTCCGAAGAGCGCGCCAAACCGTCGCCCATTTTCTTCATCTTCCACCTGCTCGGGGTCTGGCGGGAGAAGTCCGGCTATCGGCCGCTGGCAAAGCTGCTGCGCTGTCCGCGTCGAGACGTGGACAGGCTTCTTGGAGACGCAGTCACCGAGACAACCTCCCAGATCATGGCCGGCGTGTTCGATGGCGATCCCCGGCCGCTCTACGATATCATTCTCGACCCGCAGGCCGATGAGTTCGTCCGTCAGGCTATCTGCGACACGCTTACGCTCGTGACGCTGCGGGGCGAATTACCAAGATCGGAAGCCGCACGTTTCCTTACTACCTGCTTTACCGAACTTGAGCCAAAGCGGAGTTGCTTTGTTTGGGAGGGCTGGCAAGCCGCGATCGCTGCTTTGGGACTTGTCGAGTTGCGGTCACAAGTCAAGCAGGCGTTCGAACGTGAATTCATCGATCCTTCATGGTTGAACTTTGAGCATTTCGAGGAGGATCTAAACGCAACATTGCAAAGCCCCGACGCGCCTGCTTGGTTTCTTGAGCGCAACGATCCGTTCACCGACATTGTCGAAAGACTTTCGACCTGGACATTCGATTCACACAGTGCCGAGGAGGATGAGGGATGGGACGATGGCCACTCGTTATGGAGTCCGCAACAGGCCGTCAATCCATTCAAAGACATCGGCCGCAATGATCCCTGCCCGTGCGGCAGCGGGAAGAAATTCAAGAAATGCTGCCTCGATGCCTATCGCGACGCGCCGTTCCAGGGCGAAGCGGCCTGATCACCCGGCTGTGGCCGGTTGTGTCGGAACGCTGAGCCGAGCATCATTCGTTGCCGGCTGAGGCGTGCGCCTACGCCTTAAGCCGCTGACGCGATACCGGCATGAACACCGCATCCGCGAATCCCTCCTCACCTGCCGTGATCTTCCTTCACGGGATCGGCGGCAACGCACGCATCTGGGGGCCGCAGGTGGCGAGCTTTGCGGCGGCCGGGTTCCGGCCGGTGGCGGTCGATCTCCTCGGCTATGGCGCCCGCCAACCGGTCGACCGCATGGACTTCGACATGCTCGCCGCGGACGTGGAAGCGCAGGTCGCGCGGCTCGGCCTCGATCGGCCGATTGTGGTGGGTCACTCCATGGGCGGCATGGTGGCGCAGACGCTGCTGCGGCGCGGGCCGCGCGCCTGGCGCGCCGCGGTGCTCTCGTGCACCAGCCCGGCGTTCGGCGATCCGACCGGCGAGTTTCAAAAAAAATTCGTGGCCGACCGGCTCGGTCCGCTCGACGCCGGCCGCACCATGGCCGAGCTGGCGCCGGCGATGGTCGCGGCGGTGAGCGGCCCTGCGCCCGACCCCGCCGGGTGCAAATTAGCGATCGAAACGATCGCGACGACGTCGGAACGCTCCTATCGGGCCGCGGTGCATTGTCTCGTCGCCTTCGACGAACGCGCCAACCTGGCGCATATCGGCGTTCCGGTGCTCTGCCTCGCGGGCGAGCACGACCGTTTGGCGCCGCCCGCCATGATGGAACGGATGGCCGCGCGCATTCCCGGCGCGCGCTACGTGTGTCTCAAGGGCGTCGGCCATCTGCCGAACATCGAAGCCCCGCAGGTTTTCGACGCCGCAATTCTCGATTTTCTGCGCGCGGCGCTGGCGCCCGCCGCAGCTTGACGCACTCATGCACGGCGATCTCGATGCTCACGATACCGGCGCCGCGATCTTCGCGCCCGAGGCGTTCGGGCTTGACGATGCCGCGGCGGAGCTGATCGCGCAGGCGCGGCGGTTCGGCGCACGGGTGCTTGCGCCGCGCGCCGCGCAGCACGACCGCGAGGCTAGCTTTCCGCTCGAAAACTTCCGCGACATGCACGACGAGGGCCTGCTCGGAATCTGTATTCCCAAGGAGGACGGCGGGCTCGGCGCGGGCTATCGCACCTATTGCCTCGCGGCGGCGGAACTCGGCCGCTTCTGCGGCTCGACCGCCCTCTCCTTCAACATGCATGTTTGCTCGACCCTTTGGTCGGGCGCGCTTTCCGACGACCTCGACATGAGCGCGGCCGAACGCGCCGCCCATGTCGCGCGCCGCCGGTTGCACTACCGGCGCATCCTCGACGACGGCGCCGTCTATTCGCAGCCGTTCTCCGAGGGCGGCGCCGCGGCCGCGGGCGCCGTTGCGTTCGGCACCGAGGCGCGGCCGGCCGCGGGCGGGTTCATCGTCAACGGCAAGAAAATTTTTGCCTCGCTTTCGGGCGCGGCGGATTGCTACGGCGTGCTGTGCACCGAGCGCGGCGAAGGCGAGGCCGCGAGCCGGCGCAACACGCTTTATCTCGCGATCCCGGCCAATGCGCCGGGCGTGGCCGTGGTGGGCGACTGGGATCCGCTCGGCATGCGCGCGACGGTCTCGCGCACGCTGCTGTTCAAGGACGTGTTCGTCCCCGAGGACGCGATGCTGATGCCGCGCGGCGTCTATTTCCAGGCGGCGACGCGCTGGCCGCACATGTTCCTCACGCTCTCGCCGACCTACATGGGCCTGGCGCAGGCCGCCTACGACTTCACGATCCGTTATCTGCGCGGCGAGATGCCGGGCACGCCGCCGGTCAAGCGACGCATGTTTCCGACCAAGCAGATCGCGGTCGCCGAGATGCACGTCATGCTGGAGCAGACCAAGGCGCTGTGGTTCCAGGCGATATCGGAAGCGCGCGCCAACCCGACCAAGGAGCAGGTGCTGCGCGCCTACGCGGCGCAGTTCACCGTGATGGAGAATGCCAACGCGCTCGCGACCAAGGCAATCCGCACCTGCGGCGGCCAGGCCATGCTCAAGAGCCTCGCGCTCGAGCGCATCTACCGCGACAGCCGCTGTGGGTCGCTGATGCTGCCCTGGACCGCGGAAATCTGCCTCGACCGTATCGGCCGCGAGGCGCTATATGAGCCGGGCGAGACCGATGATTAACAGGTGATTTTGCTGGGTTCGCCGTCATTTTGCCGCGGTTGCGGCGGCAGTTTGATGCCGGTGAGGACGCCAAGGGGATGGAGGTCCGCATGAAGAGACTTCTCGGCGCAGCCGCAATCATCCTGGCCGTGACGGGGCCGGCCTATGCGCCGTCGAAGGGCGACAGCCAGAATATGCTGCAAAAGCAAATAGACGAAGAGCATAAGCGCGAAAACAAGGACGTCGACAAGGCCTACAACGAAACGATGAAGCGCACGGGCAAGGGGGCGGCCACGAAGCCTTACGACCCGTGGGGCTCGGTCAGGCCCGCGGACGGCGCTAAGAAGTAGCCCCCGCCCGGCGCGCGCGTGGGCTTCTATGAATGGCTCAAAGGCGAGGCGAGCGCCGAGTGGCGCGCCTATGTCGAGCACCCCTTCACCACCGCCATGGCGGACGGCAGCCTGCCGCAGCCGGCGTTCCGCCATTATCTCGTCCAGGATTATTTGTTTCTCATCGAGTTCGCCCGCGCCTATGCGCTCGCGGTCTATAAGGCGCCGCAGCTTTCCGACATGCGCGAGGCCGCCGCCGCGCTTTCCGCCATCCTCGACGTCGAGATGAACCTGCACGTCACGCTGTGTGCCGGCTGGGGACTTTCGCCCGCCGACCTCGAACGCGCGCCGCCCGCGCCCGAAATGCTCGCCTACACCCGTTACGTGCTCGACACCGGCATGCGCGGCGACCTCCTCGGCCTCAAGGTAGCGCTCGCTCCCTGCGTGATCGGCTATGCGGAAATCGGCACCCGGCTCGCCGCCGCAGCGGGCCGCGCGGCAAATCCCTACCGGGTGTGGATCGACGAATATGCCGGCGATGCCTACCAGGAGGTCGCCCGCAAGGCCCGCGCCGATCTCAACCGGCTCGCCGATCGCTACGGCACGCCGGCGCGCGACGCCGAATTGCTCCAAACCTTCCGGGAGGCGACGCGGCTCGAAGCCGATTTTTGGGAGATGGGCTGGCGGGCGGGGAAACTGTAGGGTGGGCTAAGCCCGCTGAAGCGCGCAGCGCGAAGGCGGGCGTGCCCACGCGGATTTAGAGACGATCATGCAGTCCAAAGCACAGAGAAACTCGCAAGGTCCGCTGGTCACAAGAGCCGTACTGCGGGTAGCGGCGAAGCTGCGCCTGACGGATCGAATGATCGGCCATATTATTGGTGTCTCTGATGCGACCCTCCTACGCATGCATCAAGGCCAATTCGTCCTGACGAAAAAGCCATTCGAGCTGGCTGTTCTGTTGATCCGGTTATTCGAATCTCTCGACCGTATTGTTGGCGGGGACGAGCAGTCCGCGCGATCGTGGCTTAGATCACGTAATACGATTCTTGGCGGTAAGCCGATTGAACGAATCCAAACTATATCTGGGTTAACCGAGACGATCACCTATCTCGAAACCCGATCCGTTTCGTCGTGACGCGGTGGGCACGCCCGCCTTCGCCCTTCGGGCTTCGGCGCGCTTAGCCCACCCTACGGACCTTGCGATGGATCTCTCCGACCTCATCTCCCGCAACGCGGAGTTCACGCCGGACAAGATCGCGTTGCGGTTCGAAGGCCGGAGCCTCACTTACGGCCAGTTCGCTACGCGCATCGCTGGAGCGGCACGCGCGCTCAAATCGCAGCTCGGCGTCGCGCGCGGCGACCGCGTCGCGATTCTCGCCGCCAATCATCCCGACTATCTGGTGCTGCTCTACGCCTGCGCCCGGCTCGGCGCCATGCTGGTGCCGCTCAACTGGCGCCTCGCGATACCTGAGCAACTATTTATTCTTTCCGATGCCTCGGTGAAGGCCCTCGTCGTCGACGAGGCATTTGCGGAAATCGTCGCGCCGCTTGGCGCGGCGTTACCCGAAGCGCACGTGGTCGGCCTCGATTTTTCCCGCGATAACATACTCTCGTTTGACGTCCTGCTGGCCGAGGCCGGCGGCGACGGGCGCAATCCGCATACGGATTTTTCCTCGCCGCTCTTGATCGTCTACACGTCGGGCACCACCGGGCGACCGAAGGGCGCGGTGCTGCGCCAGGAAGCGCTGCTGTGGAACGCGGTGATGAGCCAGCATATGCACGACCTCACCGCGCGCGACCACGTGCTCACCGTCCTGCCGCTGTTCCACGTCGGCGGGCTCAACATCCAGACCACTCCGGCGCTGCAGATCGGCGCGACCGTGACGTTGCACGCGCGCTTTGCCCCGGGACCGACACTCGATGCCATCGCAGCCGACCGCCCGAGTCTCATCGTGCTGGTGCCGACGACGATCCAGGCGTTGGTCGAGCATCCCGGCTGGGCGGAAACCGACCTAAGCTCGCTGCGCGCGGTGACCACCGGTTCGACCACGGTGCCGCAGCCGCTCGTCGACGCAGTCACGGCGCGCGGCGTTCCCGTGCTGCAGGTCTACGGCTCGACCGAAACGAGCCCGATCGCCGTCTACACCCGGCTCGGCGGCGACCTCGGCCGCCCGGGCTCGACCGGACTTCCCGGCCTCGCCTGCGAGGCCCGCATCGTCGACGACGCCGGGCACGAAGTGCCGCACGGCGAGCGGGGCGAAGTCGTCGTGCGCGGGCCGAATGTGCTGTTCGAATATTGGGGCAAGGCCGCCGCCACCGCCGAGGCGCTGCGCGAGGGCTGGTTCCATACCGGTGATATCGGCACGCGCGACAACGACGGCTATTTTTACATCCACGACCGCAAGAACAACGTGATCATCTCGGGCGCCGAGAACATCTACCCGGCGGAGATCGAGCGCGTGCTCGCCCATCATCCGGCGGTCGCCGAGGTGGCGGTGATCGGCCGGCCCGATCCGAGATGGCAGGAGGTGCCGGTGGCCTACGTGGTGCCGCGCGCGGGCGCCGTCGCCGAGCCCGACGCGCTCAAGCGCCACGTCGCGGAGCACCTCGCCCGTTTCAAGGTGCCGCGCGACATCATCTTCGTCGACGACCTGCCGAAGAACGCCCTCGGCAAGGTGCAGCATTTTCGGTTGAAAAGTAGGATGGGCTGACGCCCGCGCAAGCGGGCGGAAACCCATCAACCAAACACATCCTGCAGCACCCCATCGCGCACCACGACGGTGCCGTCGATTTCGATCGTCGTGCGCATCACCGGCAGGTCGAAATGACCGGCGGTGTAGCGGCCGGCGAACTCGTTGGCGCCGGTGGAGAACAAGAAATTTCCGGCGACGCAGCGCAGCTCGGTGCCGTTGGTGTCGCGCCGGTCGTACATGGCGAGCGCCTCGTAGCGCGCCTTGGGGTTCATGCCGAAGCCCACGTGCGAGACCGCATAGGCTTCGCGCTCGCCCCAGGCGGCGAGATAGCCGCGCATCATCTCGGCGTCGCTCCCCTCCCCTTCGATTTTCGTCACGTAATCGTCCACGAGCGTGAGCCGCACAGGCGTTTCGAGATAGCGCTTGAACGTCAGGTTCACGTCGCCGCGGTCGAGCACCAGGGTGCCGTTGACACCTCCGCCCTTGGGAAAGCTCACGACGACGCCGCCCGGCCAATGGGCGAGCGTGCCGGGCCGATCGGTCCAGCCCCACACCCCGATCGTCATCGCGCCGATCATTTCGACCACAAGGTCGCTCCCCGCGGCCGAGGTGATGCGCATCCTTCGCGCGCCGCGCAGCAGCTTCACCGCCGCGCGCACGCGCGCTTCGAGCGCGGGATCCGGCGCGAGCCGCTCCAGCGCTTCCGGATGCTCGTTCGAGATGACGAGAATGCGGGGGCCGGCCTTGAGAATCGCCGGCGTCTCCTTCGCGTGCATGAGCCCTTCGAGCGTGCAGTCGACGATGAAGCCGGCCTGACCCAGCGCCGCGACCACCGGCGCAAGCCCACCGATGGCTTCGCTGGCGCCGGTCGAGCGCACCGGCACCGGATGCGGGTTGCGCGGCGTCGGCACGATCATATGAAACGGCCGCGCGCCAAGCCGCAGCAGCGCGAGTTCTGCAAGCTGCACGTTGAGCGCGCGCGACTGCGTCTCAGAAAGGATAGCGGCCGTGTCGCCGCGTTTGACCGCGCAGCGCTCGAACACCTCGCAGAAGGCGTCGATCCACTTGCCCTCGATGCGATCAGACAACATGGCACGCTCTACTCGAGCCAGCCGGACGCACGGGTGCGGGCGAGCACGCGGTCGACGATTGCGGGCGCCAAACCGACGTAAGTCGTGGGATCGAACAGAGCGCGCAGTTCCTCGGCCTCGATCGCGTCCTTCGCCTGCGGGCTTGCGGCGAGCGCCTCTTCGAACGTGACGCCGCGGGCAAAGCCGTCCATCGACGCGTGATAGACCACATCGTGCGCGGTCTGCTTGCCGATCTTGTCGGCGAGCGCGAACATCACCCGTTCCGACATGAGGAAGCCGCCGAGGGCATCGAGGTTGCGCCGCATTTTCTCGGGATACACCTCTAATCCGGCGAGCATGTATTTACTGCTCGCGAGCATCACGCCCGCCATCATGCAGGCCTCGGGCACGGCCTTCCATTCGATGCGCCAGGCCGACGCGTCGCGCTCGTGTTCGTGCAGCAAGGCATCGTGTTCGAGCGCGACCGTGTAACGCAGCACACGGCCGGCGGTGCAGATACTTTCAGCGACGGCCGGGTTGCGCTTGTGCGGCATGGTGGACGAGCCGACCTTGCCCTCGTTGAACGGCTCGGCCACTTCGTCGATTTCGGTGTGCCCGAGCAGGATGATCTCGTTGGCGATGTTGGCGAGACTCCCACCGATCAGCCCGAGCACGCCGACGTATTCGACGAAACGGTCGCGCGCCGGCTGCCAGGAAATTTCCGCGACGCCGAGACCGAGTTGCGCCATCACCTTCTCGTCGATCTCGAACGCCTTCTCACCGAACGACGCCTTGGTGCCGACCGCGCCGACCAGGCCGCCGACGAACACGCGCGTTTCGAGCTGTTTCAACCGCTCGAAATGCCGGCCGGCCTCGGCGAGCCACACCGCGCATTTGTGCCCGAAGGTGATCGGCAGCGCCTGCACGCCGTGGGTGCGCCCGGCCATGGGCGTCGATTTGTAGGTCTCGGCGAGGCGATAAAGCTCGCGGCCGACCGCGCGCAGGTCGCGCAGGAAAATCGCGTGCGCGTCCTTGACCTGCAGCATCAGGCCGGTGTCGAGCACGTCCTGGGTGGTGGGCCCGAAGTGCAGATATTCGCCGTGGCCGTCGGCACACAGCGCTTGCAGCGCACGCAGCGCCGGCACCAGCGGGTGCTTGATGCGGCGCACCTCGGCGCCGATCGCCTCGAGGTCGACGTCGGCGACGCGGGCCTTGGCGGTAATCTCCGCCGCGGCCGCCTTCGGGATGATGCCGAGATCGGCCTGGGCGCGCGCCAGCGCCGCTTCGTAGTCGTACCATTTCTGCACGCGGTTCTCTTCGCTGAAAATCGCGCGCAGTTCGTCGGTGCCCCACAGGTGCCGAAGCAGGGCGGAGTCGAAAACGCTGGACGGCATGGGTGCTCCCGGGCGTGTCGATGTGATTGGGCCAGCATATCAGAGCCGGTAGCCGAGGCCGGGCCGAATGCGCTAGGACATCCGGCGACGCCAATGCCGGGATGAAGGGAGACAGACGATGATGGTTTCAAGTTTACAGCGGTCCCTGAACCGGCGGGCCTTTGCCACCGGTTTCGCGGCCGCGGTCCTGCTCGGCCTCACCGCGTCGGCAAGCGTTGCCCAGGAGCCGATCAAGGTCGGGCTCGTGGCGGCGCTCTCGGGCGGGTCGGCGAAGTCGGGCGAAGGCATCACCCGCGGGCTCACGATTGCGATCGACGAGATCAACGCCGCGGGCGGGCTCCTCGGCGGACGCAAGCTCGAGCTGGTGCGCCGCGACGACGAGTCCAATCCCTCCAAGGGTCAGGTGGCCGCGCGCGAGCTGATCGATCAGGAGAAGGTCGCGGTGATGTTCGGCGGCATCGACTCACCGGTGGCGCTCGCGATCGTGCCGATCGCCAACAAGGAGAAGGTGCCGTTCTTCAGCGTGTGGGCGGCGGCGACGCCGATCACACGTAACGGCGCCAATCCCAACTACATCTTCCGCGTCTCCGCCGTTGACGTGCTGGTCGACAAGGCGCTGGTGCAATACGCGCGCAAGAGCTTCAACGCGAAGAACCTCGGCCTGGCGCTGGTCAACAACCCGTGGGGCGAATCCAACGACAAAGGCCTGCACGCGGCCGCCGAGGAGCAAGGCGTGAAAATCGCCGGCGTCGAGAAATACGAGGAACGCGACGTCGACATGGTGCCGCAGCTCACGCGGCTGCGCGCGGCCGGCGCCGACGCGCTGGTGATGGTCGCCAATGCCGCGCCCGGCGCGCAAGTGATGAAATCGCTCCAGCGCATCAACTGGACCGTGCCGATCATCTCACATTGGGGCATTTCCGGCGGGCGCTTCCCCGAACTCGCCGGCCCGTGGTCGCAGAAGGTCGCGTTCGTGCAGACCTTCAGCTTCTACGGCAAGCTCAACCCGGTGGGCGACAAGGTGCTCGCCGCACTGAAGGCGAAATATCCGGACATCAAGGGGCCGGGCGACGTGCTGCCGCCGGTCGGCGTCGCCAACGCGTACGACGCGATGCACTTGGTCGCGCAAGCGATCAAAACCGCCGGCTCGACCGACGGCGACAAGATGCGACAAGCGCTGGAGAACACCGATAAGTACGAGGGCCTGATCAAGACCTACGTCAAGCCGTTCTCGCCCGAGAACCACGACGCCCTCACCGAGAACGACTACATCATGGTGCGCTACAACGGCGACGACATCGTGCCGGTGGCGACGCAGTAGCCCATACCTCCCCCGCAGGGGGAGGTCGACCGCGCGAAGCGCGGTCGGGTGGGGGTGGTTTTTTGCACCTCGACTATTTTTTGCTCACCCCACCCCGCCCGCTCGCGCTGCGCGCGCGCTGGCGACCCTCCCGCTCCAGGGTAGGGTAAGCCGTGCTCGTCACGCTCGCGCTCATTTCCGGCATCGGGCTGGGCAGCATGTACGGGCTGCTGGCGCTCGGCTTCTACGTCACCTTCGCGGTTTCCAACACGGTCAATTTCGCCCAAGGCTCCTCGATGATGCTGGGGGCCGTGCTCGCCTATACCTTCGCGGTCACCTGGCATTGGCCTCCGGTTCTCGCCATCCTGCTCGCGCTGGCGCTGTGCGCGGTTTGGGGCGTCGTCGTCGAGCGCACGGCAGTGCGCCCGTTCGTGCGGCGCGGCTCGAACGCCTGGCTGATGGCGACGGTCGCGCTCGGCATCATCCTCGAAAACATGACGCTGTTTCTGTTCGGCAAGGAGCCGCGCAACTACCCGTCCCTGCTCGCCGACAACCCGCTGTTCGAAGTGGGCGGCATCACGGTCTCGCCATTGCAAGTCATCATTCCGGCGGTGGGTCTGTTCGCGGCCGCCGCGCTGCATGTGGTTTCCCGCGGCACGCGCGTCGGCAAGTCGCTGTTGGCCGTGGCGCAGAACCCCGACGCGGCGCGGCTGATGGGCATCGACGTGAGCCGCGCGATAGCGCTCGCCTATGCGATCTCCACCGTGTTCGCCGGGATCGGCGGCATCCTGATCGCGCCGCTGTTCAACGTCTCATCCGACATGGGCACGTTGTTCGGCATCAAGGCCTTCGCGGTCGCCATCGTCGGCGGCATCACCAGCGCGTCCGGCGTCGTTGTCGCGGGCCTGCTCTACGGCATCGTCGAAGCGCTCGTCGCGGCGCTGCTCGGCTCGACCTATACGCAGATCATCACATTCGCCTTTGTGATCGCGGCGCTCGCCTTCCTCCCCAACGGTCTGCTCGGCCAGGCGGGAGTAAAGAAGGTATGAGGATTGCCTCCGCATTCCCGGCGATCTTTTCACTTGTGCTGCTGGCGCTCGCGGTAACCGGCTGTTTGTTCGGCAACGGCTACCAGGTTTATCTGATCGCGATGGTATGCCTGACCGCGATCGTCGGCGTCGGGCTCAACGTGCTGCTCGGGCTTACCGGCCAAGTGTCGCTCGGGCACGTCGGCTTCTTCGCCATCGGCGCCTATGCGGTCGCCATTCTCACCGCGTTTTCCGGCCTGAGCTTTTGGCTGGCGCTGCCCGTTGCGGTGGCCGTGGCAGGCGCCGTCGGCGTCGTCCTCGCTCTGCCGGCGCTGCGAGTTGCCGGGCCCTATCTCGCCATGGTGACCATCGCCTTCGGCTTCATCATCGAGAACAGCGCGATCGAGTGGCGCTCGCTCACCGGCGGCGCCAACGGCATTTCGAACGTGCCGCCGCCGGCAATCGCCGGGCACGCGTTCTCGCTGCCCGAGATGGCGCTGTGCACGGTCGCGCTGACGAGCGTGATGCTGCTCGCGTTCCGCCGGCTCGACCGCAGCGCCTGGGGCCGCGCCATGCGCGCCGTGCGCGCCTCGGAGGTCGCGAGCCAATGCCTCGGCCTCAATCCGGTGGCCGTGCGCATCGTCGCCTTCGCGCTCTCGGCGCTCGCCACGGGTCTCGCCGGCGCCTTCTTCGCGCCGCTCGCGGGGTTCGTGAGCCCGAGCGGCTTCACCTTCTCGCAGTCGATCCTTTATTTGCTTGCCGTCATCGTCGGCGGCGCCGGAACCACGCTCGGCCCGCTGGTCGGCGCCGCCATGGTGGTGCTGTTGCCGCAGCTTCTCGCCGGGCTCGCCGAATATCAGGTGCTGTTCTTCGGTGCGGTGCTGCTTCTCGTGCTGTGGCTCGCACCCGAAGGCATCGTCGGCGAGATCCGCCGCCGCTTCGGCGCGGCTGCGCCGGCACACCGCCCGCACGGCCATGTCGATGTGGTGAAGTATCTCTGGCGTTCCGCGCAGGGCACGCCGCTCGAAGCGCGCGGCATCGGGCTCTCGTTCGGCGGCGTGCGCGCCGTGGCCGAGGTCGACTTCACCGCCCCGGCCGGCAAGGTGACGAGCCTCATCGGCCCGAACGGCGCCGGCAAGACCACGCTGCTCAACCTGCTGAGCGGCGTTTATCGTCCCGACACCGGCGCGATCATGCTCGGCGCGCAGGCGCTGACCGGCCGCGCGGCGCATGCCATCGCGCGCGCCGGCGTCGCGCGGACGTTCCAAACAAGCCAGTTGTTCGCCGGGCTCTCCGTGCTCGACAACGTGCGCGTCGGACTACGTGGTCATCGCCTCGGCAACCCTATCCCGCTCGGCCCCGCTGACGACGCGGAGGAACGGCGGCTCGCGGAAACCCTGCTGGTGTTCGTCGGCTACGGGGACGCAGTCGAACGGCCGGCGGCCGAGCTTGCCCACATCGACAAGCGGCTGGTGGAAATCGCCCGCGCGCTCGCCACCGGCCCGAAAGTTTTGCTGCTCGACGAGCCGGCGGCGGGGCTTGGCGCCGACGACAAGGTCCGCCTGCGCGCGCTGCTGCGGCGGCTTGCCGACCTCGGCCTCGCCGTCGCGCTCATCGAGCACGACATGAGCCTGGTGATGGAAGTGTCCGACGCCGTGGTCGTGCTCGATGCCGGCCGGCGGATCGCTGCCGGCGCGCCGGGTGACGTGCAGAACGATCCCGCGGTGCTCAAGGCCTACCTCGGCGCCGGCGAAGTCTCCCCTGCCCCTCGGCGCACGCCGTGGCGCGGCGGGCGCGAGCTCATCGCCGCGCGTGCGCTCCACGCGGGCTATGACGACATCGAGGTGCTCCGCGGGATCGACGTCGCGGTGGGCGCCGGCGAACTCGTCGCCGTGCTTGGGGCCAATGGCGCCGGCAAGACCACCATGATGCGCGCGCTCACCGGCTTGCTGCGGCCCAGCGGCGGGTCGATCAAGCTCGAAGGCAACGAAATCGCGCGGCTGCCGGCGCACCGCATCGCCCGTGCCGGCGTCGTGCTGGTGCCCGAGGGCCGCCAAGTGTTTCCTGAGCTGAGCGTCGTCGATAATCTGTTGCTCGGTGGCTATGCGCGGAGCGCGCGCGACGCCGCCGACGGCATCGAGCGCATGCTCGCCCGCTTTCCGCTGCTGCGCGCGCGCCAGGCGCAACGCGCAGGCCTGCTCTCGGGTGGCGAGCAACAGATGCTGGCGCTCGCGCGCGGGCTCATGGCCGGCGCGCGTGCTCCTGCTCGACGAACCGTCGCTCGGTCTCGCGCCGGCCGCCATCGCCGCGTTGTTCGCCGACATCGCGGCGCTGCGCGACGAAGGCGTCACTTTGCTGCTGGTCGATCAGATGGCCGGGCCGGCGCTGGCGCTTGCGGATCGCGCCTACGTGATCGAAACCGGCCGTATCGTGCGCACCGGCCCGGTGGCGGAGATTGCGGCGGACGACGCGTTGCGCGCGGCCTATCTTGGCGGGCGGGCGTAGGCCGCGACTTGAGACGGATTAAGATCCATATAATCGCCGATCTGGAACCCGCGCACGCTCCACGGGGAGCTCATGTTTTTTTCGATATCATCCACAATTGCCGCGTAGACGGCCTCCAGCCATAGAGTCCTACGCCGCGTCCGTAACATGTCCTCGGTGGTGAAGCTGTCTCCATCCATCCTAACCACACGGACGTCGTAAAAACCCCGATATTGGCGATTATTGATGGAAAGCGGCGACCGCGACATGTCAGGGCCGGGGGCCCGTACGGAAAATTTGACATATGCGCGAGAATGGCCGGCCCTGTGTACGTCGGAATGAATGGCGATATCAGGCACCGCCGGCGGGTAATACCAGTGTCTCGACTTTTGAATTTTATCGCGGGGGAAATTGCCGGGTACAAAGTGCCAACGGTTGAACATCATTCGCTTCTGCACCGAGGTTGCGATCTCTTTTGCGATCGCTGGTTCCAATCCGTCAAACCCCTGAGAAACAAAACAGGTATAAAAGTCCTTCGGCGTGAGCGCGTGAATGACTTGCAGCAGTTGAAATTCATCAGGCTGGACCAATTGCGCAATGCTCCTGATCGAGCTCGACATTCCATAGTCGGCGCGCGTGGCCACGACGGCAGAAGCAACAATTCTCTCGATCAGATATTCGACCCACCCGCTGCTCGCTCTGCTCAGATAAGGGCATTTGTCACCCCGGCGATCTCTCGCGAGGCACACCCGCGCGAGTGCGAAAAAGCAATCGCGCTCGGTGGACAACGAACGTTCGTCGCAACCGGTCAGTATACTATGATCGCCGCCGAACTCCTTCAGGTGAAGGTGCGGGTCTTCTGAGCTTTGCGCCGACTGTAGAATCTTCTCGGTCTTGTAAAAGGTGAGGCCGTAAATCCAGCGATATCGCAACCAGTTTTTGCCGGTTGCCTGTTCGGCCAACCTACCTACTTGACGCGCAGTTTCAAAAAATGAACGAACTCCAGCAGGGTCCAGGCCGCAGTGTGCCGTTTCGTACATCTTTTTGAGTGCATTCAATTTGCGCCACAGAGCCGTCGCGGTCAATATCATGCCGTTGAATTCTTCGAAACGTATTGCCCGGCCGGACAAAAATAGAGCATGCAGCGCGGCGACCAGCAGAATTTGCTCGTCGGTCCAGCTGCTGCAGTCTTGCGTCCGCAGAACCGACAGAACGCCTTTTGAAGATTTGGTGTCGGTAAGATTGGTAAATCGATCGACCACCCCGAAGAACTTATCCTTGACGTAGAAACAAACCGATTCTACGTGTTCGACATGGTCAATTACTTGTTCCAATACCTTGGGCAATTCTCCGGCGAGATGCAACTCATCGATCTCGCGTCTGATTTGAGTGAGTTCCTGTAATTCCGACGCTTCCGCCTCGGCGCTTCTGACGCGAACGGCCTGCATCACCTCGGCCGTGACGGCGACATGGCCAACACGAACCATTTGGAAGCCCAAAGTGCCGTCGGGCTCCGGATCGGAACCTCTGCGGATATAAAGGCGCCCCAGCGAATTGAAATAGAGCGTCAGCGCCATGTCCGGTTTGATGGGACACTCGCACGTAATTGCAAGCGACGTATCGCGTTCAAGCTCCCGAAAGGCCTCCAGGCTGAAAAAGTCGAGAGATCCGATTGCGTCGTCGACAGGCCATCGGCCGTCATGAGTGAGGGCGCGCAACGCGACTCGGTAAGCAGACCCCCATGCGATGGAGGTATCGACGAGCCGGAGCATGTCGTGGCCCAGCAGACTGTGTACTTGACCTTTGCTTTGCTGATCCACCGCGAGCGCTCCGTTTACCACTTCGTGTGCTACCGGATCTTGGGCATCTCACGTGTGAATGCTGGGATACTCTGGCTTGCAAATCGCCGATCGAGCGAATTTTGACGCAATTATGGACTTGCGTACGACGCAGTTCTCGGTAACGCCATACGTCATCTCGGTACAGCCTCGCCGCGAAACCCCGTTTAGGCATGATCTAAAAAGAGGTTAGCGTATGCGGTGCTTGCACTCAACCCAAAACAGTAGTAATTGAAGTCGCGCAGAAAAGGAACGGCATGGAGGATGGCGTGGGTGGCGACGCCGACGGAGACTCCGAGATGTATCGAGTCGTCGTCAATAACGAAGAGCAGTATTCGATTTGGCCGGCAGGCTTGCAGATCCCGCCCGGTTGGGAGCAAGTCGGGAAAGAGGCGCCAAAATCGGAATGCCTATCGTACATACGTGAAGTTTGGCTCGATATGCGGCCTCGCTCCTTGCGCATCCAAATGGACGGAGGCGCGAACGAACACTGAAGTACTTGTAAGCATGCGGCGTGAACCAGTGCCGACCTCGCCAGGGCGTTACGTCCTCAGAAGCGTTGGACACTCGCAAAAAGCCGTGTTACTTTCGGACTAAACGACACGCTATACAGCCAACAGATGTCGACAGGGAGGAGAACATGAGCGCGCCAGAACGGCCTGCGGATACGACGTTTCGTTCAGCGCACTTTGGATTTTCCGACGACCTGAATAAGATCAACATCGATCAATTTCGCGCACTTTCCGAGGCAAATCTGCAGCATCAGCGGCGAATCGCCGACGCGATGCTCGCGACTGGTCCGGAGAAGGCTGCCGAACTGCAACAAGAAGCGGCTAAGGAGTACGAAACAGCCGTGCAAAGCGTGCTCCAGGATACACAAGCGCGCGCCGCCAAAGCTTACGCCGACTATCTGGCGCGGATGCGCGAGGCTTGGCTCTCCGCGGACCCGGCGACAATCGACGCGCAACTATTATTCGACCTCGCGCAAAGTTATCTATTCGCCGCTCCATTTGCCGCAATATCTCCCGGCCAGCGGTCTTGACCTGTCGTACCGCGTATCAGCCCGCTGAAAGACCGTTTTCGCGCCGCCGCTGCTCCCGGATGTGCTCTCTTGTGGAGCTCCCATGAACGTCCTGCTCGTTGACCGAAGTGGACGCGGACATTCGTTCGCTGACGCGTTTATTCGAACGAACTCACAGGTCACCATTCATTACGCGCCGGGTTGTGCGGCCGTGGACGGCGAACGGATCAAATCCGCCCAACACCTCCGCCTTTCCGACCACAATGGTCTGGTTGAATATGCCAAGTCAAATGCCATCGATTTTGCTTTCGTGACGAATGCAGCGGCGCTCGCAGACGGCGTCGTCGATTCATTTCGCTCTTCGGGCGTTCCGGTGATCGGCCCGGATCGGGAGGCAAGCCGACTCGAATCAAGCAAGATCTTCGCCAAGGCCTTGTTCACGAAATACGGAATCCCTACACCGGCTCACAAGCCCTTCGATGATGCAGCCTCGGCGCGCTCCTTCGTCAGATCATCGTCGCGCAAGCTGGTGGTGAAAGCCGACGGATTGTGCGGCGGAAACGGCGCTTTCGTGTGTGACAACGTTGCCGATGCGGAAAAGGCCATCGATCTATTGATGACCGAGCGCGTATTCGGAGAATCCGGCGATCGAATCCTGATCGAGGAACGTGTATATGGCAAAGAATTTTCTTTTTTTGCCCTGCTCGACGGCGAGAACTACCTCGTCCTGCCGATGGCGGTCGATTATAAGAAATCGCATGATGCAAACGGCGGAGTAAATTCCGGTGGGATGGGCGCGCTTTCGCATCATCCGTTGGAATGCGAGCGTTTGGTGCGGAAGGTCAAGGACCGTTTGATCGCTCCGATTCTTCGTCTGATCAAGGAGGAGGGACTGAAGTACTGCGGACCGATTTATTTGGGCTGCATCCTGGTCGGAGACGATCCGATATTACTCGAGATCAATGCACGAATGGGCGATCCCGAGTCGGAAGTTGTCCTGCCTCGCATAGAAACCGATTTCGTGGATATTTGTGGCGCCATCCTCGAGCGTCGCCTGAGCGCCCAGCCTATCCGGCTGAACGGGCTTCATTTCTGCGATGTAGTCGCAACTCAAGGGCCGACCGCGGCCCGCAACCCGAGCGATCCTCCCAGCGGTTATCCCGGCTGGCCGTTCGGCGCATTCAGTCGCCATCACCCGATCTCCGGCTTGAACCAGATTTCGCCGGAAGAATGCCGCGTCTTCATCGGTGAGGCGACCGTGCTTCCCGACCTCGGCCTCGTGTCTGACGGCGGTCGTGTCGTTCACGTCGTCGGGTTTGGTCACACGGCGGAAGAATCGGCACAGCGGAGTCTGCGCGGGGTGCGGAATGTTCGGTTTGAAGGTGTTCGCTATCGAACCGACATCGGAACGATCATGCCGTGGGACTAACCGGACTTTTTCGAAATATAGCGGCCTTTCGACGTCGTGAAACATGAACGAGACGGCAAATCCCAGTATTTTGGTCAATGATATCGGAGCGCCCGAACCCCGATGTTTGCATGAGCTTTTCGAGATCTGCGCGGCGCGCTATCCGAGCAATATTGCGGTCGTCGACACATTTGGAAACAGGCTTACTTATCGCGAGTTGAACGCGCGCGCCAATCGGTTGGCGCGCTGCGTCCGAGCCGCCGGCGCCATGCCGGAGCACACGGTCGGCATCCACTGCGCTCATTCCGTCGACTTGATCATCGCCATTCTCGCCGTGCTGAAGGCGGGCGCGGCTTACGTTCCGCTCGACTTGCAGCTTCCGATTGAGCGGTTGACGACAATCCTCGATCAGGCCGGGGCGGAACTCGTGCTCACGTCGAGCGAAGGCGACTGGGCGGCGCGAGTGAACGAGGCAGGTGCGACGGCGCTCTTCATCGATGATCCGGCGCACGCCGTCGAACCGGACGGCAACCTGCCGAACACCTGCAGGCCGGACAATCTGGCCTACGTTCTGTTCACATCGGGCTCGACCGGCATCCCCAAAGGTGTCCTTGCGCCGCATCGCTCCCTTCTGAACGCGTGCTACGCGTGGATTCGCGCGTACGACCTGACGGCGTCGACGATCCATGCGCAGACCGCCTCTTTTGGATTTGCGGTCTTTCAGGCTGACTGGATCCGCGCGCTTTGCAGTGGTGGTCGGCTCGTGCTTCTGCCGACCGCCGTTGTGATGTCGCCGGCCGAGTTCGCAACAATACTGGAACGCGAACGCGTGAGCTTCGCCGAATTCGTTCCGGCGGTGCTGCGCATGTTGACTCGACACCTGCGAGAGACCGACAAACATCTCGACTCGATGCGGACGATAGTCGTCGGGTCGGACCGCTGGTATATGCGAGAGCATGCTGCGACCCCCGCATTCGTCGGCCCACTCTCACGAATAATCCATTCGTTCGGACTTACCGAGACGACCACCGATACGGCCTTATTTCTGGGTTCGACAGTCGAAAGATCGGCGGACGCGCTGGTTCCGATCGGCAAGCCGTTTGCGAACATTCGTATGTACATTGTCGATCGGAAAATGCATCCGGTCGCGCCCGGCGAGATCGGCGAGCTGCTCATCGGTGGTGAAGGCGTCACGCGGGGATATTTGGGGCATCCTGACCTGACCGCGGAACGGTTCATTCCGGACCCGTTTTCTTCCAAACCCGGTGCCCGATGCTACCGCTCCGGCGATCTGGCTCGATGCCTGGACGACGGAAACGTCGAGTTTTTGGGGCGCCAGGATCAGCAAATCAAGCTGCGCGGATATCGAATCGAACCCGGCGAAATTAAATCTGCGCTGGAGTCCATGAGCGAGGTTTTGGAGGCGGTGGTCACTGCCCGTTCGGACGCCGAGGGCGCCGTCCAATTGATCGGCTATATCGTTCCGAGAGCAGGAATGGTTTTGAGCAGGACCAGGCTTTCTGCAGCGATCGCAGAGAGACTTCCGGCTTACATGATTCCATCCAAATTCGTGGTTTTGCCCGCCCTTCCGCTGACCCCGACCGGGAAAATCGATCTGGCCGCGTTGCCTGCGCCTGGCGTTGGGAACGTGATTGGCTCGGACGGGGAGTTTGTTGCGCCGCGGACGGCGACGGAGGGGGCGGTTGCGGCGATATGGTCCGAGCTATTGGGGCTGGAAGCGGTGGGGGTTGAGGAGAGTTTTTTTGAGCTTGGCGGGCACTCGCTGTTGGCGGTGCGGGTGGTGGCGCGGGTGCGCGATGTGTTTGCGGTGGAAGTGGCGGTGCGCGAGCTGTTCGAGGCGCCGACGGTGGCGGGGTTGGCGGCGTTGGTCGAGGCGCGGCGCGGATCGCAGAGCGAGCGCTTGGGAGCGGTGGGGCACGCGCCACGCGACCGGCGATTGCCGCTGTCGCCGGCGCAGGAGCGCCTGTGGTTTTTGGAGCAGATGAGCCCGGGCGGCACGGCCTATGTGCTGTCGCTGCGTGTGGCGCTGGATGAAGGAACGCGGCGCGAGGTGCTGGAGCGGGCGCTGGCGGAGATGGTTCGCCGACACGAAGTGTTGCGCACCCGTTTCCCGGTGATCGAGGGCCGGCCGATCCAGCAGGTTGATGCGCCGTTCTGCCCGGACCTGGCGGTTGTCGATCTGCGCGGCGCGCCGGACGCGACGGCGGCGGCGCTGGCCTGGGAGGTGGCGCAGCGTCAGCGCGGGTTCGATCTTGCCGCCGGACCGCTGTTGCGGGTTGGGCTGCTGGTGGCGCGGCAGGGGCGAATGCAGTTGGTGGTGATCATTCATCACATCATCTGCGATGGCTGGTCGCTCGGGATTTTTGTCGAAGAGCTGGGACGTTTGTGTCGGGCCTTTGCGGCGGGAGAACCCTCGCCGCTGGCGGAACTGCCGGTGCAGTACGCCGATTATGCGGCTTGGCAGCGTCAGTGGCTGCAGGGGCCGGTGCTGGAGCGTCAATTGGCCTACTGGCGTGAGGCGCTCACCGGAGCGCCCGCGCTTTTGGAGCTTCCCACCAGTCGTTCGCGCCCGGCGGTGCGCACTAGCCGCGGGGCCATGCTGGTGCGGTTACTGCCGCGCGCGCTGCATGATCGGATCGAGGCCTTGGCGCATAGCGAAGGTGCGACCCCGTTCATGATGCTGATGGCCGCCTTTCATGCGCTGCTGCATCGACTGAGCGGCGCGGTCGATCTGTCGGTTGGCTTTGCGGTGGCCAACCGGGGGCGGCCCGAGATTGAAGGGCTGATCGGGTTCTTCGTCAACACGCTGGTGTTGCGCGCGGACATGTCGGGAGTGCCGAGCTTTCGCTCGTTGCTGCGGCAGATCCGCGAGCGCACGCTGGCGGCTTACGCACACCAGGACGTGCCGTTCGAGCGCGTGGTGGAGGAGCTGCGGCCCGAACGCAGCTTGAGCCACACGCCGCTGTTCCAGGTGATGCTGGTCCTGCAGAACACGCCGCAGGTGGAGCGGCACGCAGCAATCCCGGAGCTGCCGGCCCAACCGGTGCCGTGCGAGGCAAAATTCGATTTGACGCTCAATCTGCAGAACACGTCGAGCGGGCTCATAGCCGCATGGGAATACAGCACCGATTTATTCGATGACGACCGCATATTGCAATTTGCCGACGCTTATAGCCGCCTGCTCACGGCTGCGGTTGAGGATGCGGACCGGCTGGTGATGGCGTTGCCGCTGCTGAGCGCCGGCGAGCGCAAGCGGCTGCTGGAGGACTGGAACGCCACCGCGCTGCCTTATGAGCAAACGAGCTGCGTGCATGAACTGATCGCCGAGCAAGCGCAGCGGTGGTCGGAGAAGGAAGCGCTCCGCTGGCGCGACACGCGCGTGAGTTATGCCGAGTTGGAGCAGCGCGCCAACCGCCTGGCGCACCGGCTGGTCAGCCTGGGGGTCGAACCGGAAGCGCCGGTCGGGCTGCTGCTCGAGCGCACCCCGGCCATGGTGGTGGCGATGCTGGCCGTGCTCAAAGCCGGCGCCGCCTACCTGCCGCTCGACCCGGCCTACCCGCCGGAGCGCCTGCGCTTCATGCTCGCGCAAAGCGGCACGGCGATCCTGCTGGCCTCGCCCGGCTTGGCACAAGCCCTCGCCAGCCCAGCCATCACGGTCGAAGAACTCGCCGCCGACGGTCCGCATCTGCCGCACTTGCCCGACACCCCGCCCCCGCGCCGCGTCCTCCCCGACAACCTCGCCTACGTCATCTACACCTCTGGCTCCACAGGAACCCCCAAAGGCGTCGCTGTCACTCATCGCGGCGTGGTC